>Ga0197142_1001445_pt1 | contig 21798 bp, 29 predicted proteins | sample GBS60_MetaG_FD_148614 | JGI IMG/M metagenome (GOLD analysis project Ga0197142, IMG submission 148614) | Sediment microbial communities from Great Boiling Springs, Gerlach, Nevada, United States - GBS 60_MetaG | ecosystem: Environmental > Aquatic > Thermal springs > Hot (42-90C) > Sediment... | reverse complement strand
CACAGCCCGTGCGGTCTGAGCCCCATAATACGCATCGGCCGGAACCTCCATCCTACCCAACGTATCATACTCATATCTGAATGACATATATTCACCTACAGATGGTATTGATAACCCACATTTAAACCGGTGCCCTATGCGAGACCTGTCTCCCCCAATATAGTGATAATACGCTCCCTAGAAAGATTGACCTGATTCAGTATAGTGAACCTATCAGGCCTCATGGAAGGCGCCCTGCGAACTGCTTCAACGAAAGTCTCGACGTCAACGCCTAGCTCTGACAGTGTCGAGGGCGCGCCTAGGATCTTTAGAGAATTCCTAACCTTCCTCCAGTTGGAGCCATGAAGATACGATGTGAAGACCGTGGCGACCCCACAACGCTCACCATGGAGAGGTGGTTTATCGATGAGATACTCCATCGTATGGGCCAGCAGATGCTCGCTACCACTGCACGGCCTGCTGCTACCCGCTATGCCCATGGAGACGCCGGCGCTGATCAGGGCTTCCACAATAGTCCTCACACCTTCCAAATGCCGTGCGGCTATAATTTTAGACGATTTCATTATGACTCTAGAGCTCAGGTGAGCTAGGTGGGCTGCATAGCGGCCGTAATATTCCCCGGTAGCCTTATGTCCCAGCCACCAATCTCTAACAGCACTATACTTCGCCAGCAAGTCGCCGCATCCACTTATGGTATATCTCCACGGGGCAAGCCTTATCACAGACATGTCCGCAATTATCTCGGAAGGCATAGTTGATTTTCTAGAGTAAGCCCTTCCACCCGTCCTAACAGAGGTCATAGGGCTTGCAATCCCATCATGTGATGCGACGGTTGGAATGCTGAAGAGAGGTATCTTGTTAATCTCGGCCACAACTTTAGCGAGATCCATAACCCTACCGCCGCCGACGCCCAGCACAACATCGAATCTAGAGGAACGTCCCTCCTCGAGAATATGTTCATCAGCATCCCGCATCAGGACATCGAGCTCAGGCTTTCCACAAGCCTCATCCACTATACTTGAGCCCATAAGTTTATAGGCTGTGGGACTTGTTATCATGAGGGCTTTCCTATACGATCCCAGCCTGAGCCTTTCAACTACCTTATGGGCCAGGTTGCTCCCCACTATTATGTAATGGGGCAGCTCCATGGCGTGATATCCGTCCACAGTCATACATCCCTTCGATGATAGAGCCGAACCATCCTACTTTATAAATATCCGGCACCGAGGTTTATCATGCACCCTCCATGTGAGATGATGACATCCCATTTACTCCCATATCTGAGAGGGGCTCTGGCCCATAGACTACGCAGCCTAGGCTACAGCCAATCATCAATCGCGGCGATACTGGGTGTGACGCAGGCAGCCGTTAGTCAGATGCTAAAAAAGCCTCAGGATTCATTTCATTCATCACTAGTTGGGATGGGGTTGACAACAGAGGAGGTTGGATTGTTGATTGACTTACTCGAAGAGGATCTAAAGTCTGACCCTGTGAGAGCGAATGCGACCCTTTACGCGTTTTGGAGGAGGCTTCTTAGCGAGGGTAGGCTCTGCGACTTTCACAGATCTATAAGCCCCCAGCTATCAACGTGTGAGATGTGCATAACGCCTTCAGGCCCGTTGACCGATAACTTGGAGAGGATGGAGGTCCTCCGATCTTTGGAGGAATGTGTTTCTATGATCGAGAATAGCGGTATTGTCTCGATCCTTATGCCGCAGGTCTCTATGAACATGGTCTATTGCCTTGAAAGTCCTAGATCTATCTCCGATGTTGCGGGAATACCAGGTAGGATTGTAAAGGCTTCTGGTAGGGTGATTGCTGTGGGGAGGCCTGCATTCGGAGGTTCGCAGCATCTAGCTAGTGTCTTATTAGCGGTTAACGCAAAAGATCAAAAAATTAGGGCTGCGGCTAACATTAGGAATGACGAGATGATAAAGGACATAGTAAGGGCCATGGGATATAGCTTTGCGATAGCCCAAAATTTGGACGAGCCCATTTCAGAGGCTTCCATCATAGAGTCCGTGGCCAAAGCCTACTCTCCTGGAGTTGGTCAGCCAGTGTTCATTTTCCATGAAGGTGGTCTCGGGTATGAGCCTGCAACCTATATCTTCGGGCATACTCCTCTAGATGTGACAAAGGCTGTGCTGGAGTTGGCTAGGAGATATTTAGGCGGTCATTCACAGATGTTGCATGAGTTCACATCATAGTCCGGCTCGATTTTCTTATGCATCTCACATAGTATGCGGGTCTTCCTAATCCTAAGCACCACTTCGTTGAATCTTCTGGCGATCTCCTGCCGGCCCTTCCCCTCCAGTATAGCTGAGACTATCTCATCAACCCCTTGTCGGACATCTTTATAAGACTCCCACTCTAAAGCCAGACCTCTCACACCCCTGAGATAGTTGCTGACAGCCGCCTGAGTTAGACCTAGGGCTCGGGCCGCATCCTCCTGGGTGTATTTGTGGACGGTGACAAGCCTTCTTGCTACTAGGGCCCTCACCATTGGTATGGTCAGCTTGGACTCTATCTCAGCGGGTAGTAGCAATTTCCGTCCCTTATAGATGGTACGGCGCCCATATTTAAGCGATCCCATCTAACATTTTTGATAATCCTTACCAAGAGCCTTCAAAACCCTTATGAGCTCCTCCCTGTGGTCTGACCGCATGCCATCCCACTCTAAATAGGCTACATCAGGGTTTTCAATGGTTTTTTCAAAGGCCTGCGCCACAATATCCCCGTTAAGTGGGAGGCGATACTTTGGGGCCATGTGTCCAAAAGCCACATCACTGTCATGGGAGAGTCTTACAAACGCCCTCGCATAATGTCCACCCCCAAATCCAACGGCCACATGTCCAGCCCTATAGCCATTATAAGCCATAATACAGGCCCGGGCCACAGCCTCAGCCAACCTGCCATCACTCCACTCCCTCGGCGTGCTACCCACCTCTATGAAGATCAGAGGACTCTCCGAATAAGGCCCGTGATGGGTGACCTCCATGCCAACTTCAAAGCCCTTCAACCCCATTTCGTCGGCGGACTCGATGAGTGAGGTGAGGGCACTGTAAATTGCCTGGGCTGAGGTTTTTGAAAGGGTTTTAGGCCTACCTCCGAAGGATGTGTCTTCACTCCAGTTGCCGACTGGATGTGTGAGTAGTGAGGGTCTACCCGACTCCGATCTATGACGGGATGGCACAATGATCAAATCGGCATCAACTTTCTGCAAAATCTCATCCGAGTATAGAGGATGGACCGTCAACTGCATAATGGTTGCATCATGTCTTTTATAGATGCTAGGCTCATGTCCTTCTCTAAACCCAAAGTTCTCCACCAGAACCTTCAATACGTTTACGGCGACCGGATCTCCATCCCACACCAGTATAACCACTTCCATCAAGATAAATTAGGTAAGATCCATATATTTACTTGGGTTGGAGGTTAGACCCAAGAACATACCATTACTGGCTGGGCATGAAGCAATTAGAATGCTTAATGAGAGGACGGTATCAAGCATATCCCTCGATCTCGGACTAACCCAACAGATTGTGAGAATAAGCGGGAACAGGATTGAGACATGCGGTAGATCCGTAACATGGGATGAGATTGAAAGGATGGCTAGGGATCCGGAGAGCATATACATCTTTGATGAGAAGCCATCAAAGCTGGCCTTCTATTCAGCAGGCAGGCACTACAGGCTCATTCTACCCAGATGGGGTCATGCACCTACGGTTGAGATTAACGGAATCCGCATGCATAGAGTGAGCGGGCTGGCTCCAGAGGAGGATGCCAGATACAAGGTCAGCCTGATGGGGGAGATATGTGGTAAAAACATCCTAGACATTTGCACAGGCCTCGGATACACGGCGATAGAGGCCCTTAGAAGAGGCGCATCCAAGATTGTCTCAGTCGAGGCTGACCGCAACATCCTTGAGCTAGCCGCCTACAATCCATGGTCCCGGGACCTTTTCTCAGAAAAGGTCCAACTAATCCACGCGGATGCAGCGGTTTTTGTGAGATCCATCACGGAGGAGTATGATGCCATTATGCTCGACCCACCCACCATAAGGATTGCGGGCCAGCTGTATAGCGGTGATTTCTATAGGGATCTATCACGGATTCTACGGAAGGGTGGCGTGCTTGTTCATTACGTGGGCGAGCCGGGCAGGATGAGGGGGCAGAGAATATATGTGGGCGTGCTTGAAAGGCTTAGGAGGGCTGGATTCAAGGCCATGCACATCCCAGAGGCCCGATGTGTAAGGGCGTTTAAGGTTTAACTCATAGATCCGCAGGCTGATCAACATGAAAGAAGGCTCCGGCTCCAAGACAATCATAGGATTGGGCACATGGATGGACAAGGTCGCCTATAAGGTCATTGAGAGGGAGAGGATGCTCGGGAGGAGCTTGGACATTCTAAGAACCCAGGCGGGGATAGCGGCTTCAGGCATAGTCCACATTGGAAGCGTATCCGACTCGGTGCGGGCCTATGCGATCTCCCTAGCTTTTAGAAACCTAGGCTACAACTCTGAGATGATACAATTCGCTGATGACATGGACGGTCTCAGAAGCGTCCCCAGCGACATCCCAGCTGAGACGTCTAAATATCTCCTACACCCAGTCTCACTTATCCCAGACCCGTTTAAATGTCATCCATCCTATGCGGAGCATATGGAAGGCCTACTTTTAGATGCGCTTGGGAAGATAGGTATCGAGGCGAGGTTATACCGGGGCTATGAGGTATACGATAGAGGGCTACTCCGACAGCAGATATCGCTTATCTTAAGGAACTGGAGAACCATAGGTCAGAAGATCGAAGAACTCACGGGACAGTCAAAGTTCAGAAATTCCATGCCCTACTTCCCCCTATGCGGCAAGTGTGGTAGGATTTACACAGCGTCGGCATCCGAGTTTGATGAGAGGACCGGAAGAGTCTTCTACAAGTGCATCGGAGTGAGCATAAAGGGAAGATATCATGAGGGATGTGGGTATGAGGGGGAGTCGGAAATAGCGAAAGCAGAGGGTAAACTCTCTTGGAAGGTTGAATGGGCTGCGAGATGGGCTGCATTGGACATACGCTTCGAAGCCTTTGGAAAAGATCTGGCCGACTCCGTAAAAGTAAACGACTGGGTATCCAGTGAAATACTTGGTTATGAGCCGCCTTTACACATACAGTATGAACTATTTCTAGACGAGACAAGGAGGAAGATATCCAAGTCTAAGGGTGTCTCAGTCTTCACCCCTGATAACTGGTTTAAATACGGCCCGCCGCAAAGCCTCGTTCTACTCCTCCTCAAGAGGATAAAGGGAACACGGGTTATCTCCCACAGACTCATCCCCGCCCTAGTAGATGAACTTGATAGACTCGCTGAAGCCTACTATGATAATAGCAGGGAGCCGGCTAAGGCTGGGCTATACCGTTATATCTACTTCCTAAAACCACCTGAGAGAAAGCCGTCCACAGCGCCCTATAACCTCCTCGTGGAGCTGGCCATGTCAGCACCAAAGGGTGATGAAATATCATTCATAATTTCACGGCTTGAAAAATACGGCTACAAGGTAGACGAGGAACTAAAGGTAAGAGCGCAGATGGCCCTTGAATACTTCAAAACATTCGGCCAGCCTATAAGACCGCAGATCAGACTGGATGAGAATACGAGAGCTGCCCTACGAGATTTACTGGAGAAGATACAAGTTGTCGAGTCATCTGAGGCTCTTCAAGGTGAGATCTTCCAGACAGCGAGGAAACATGGCATACCGCCATCCACTTTCTTCCAGACTCTATACATGATCTTCATAGGGCAGCCCAAAGGTCCCAGGCTTGGGCCGCTACTTATAGATGATATGGGTAGGGAGAGAGCTGCGAATATATTGGACAGTTTTCTGACAGAAGCGGTCTCTAACGCTTAAATATAGGCGAAATCCTCACCTATACGCATAAAGCGAGTGTAGAAAGGTTTTGAGCGAAATAGTTAAGATTGGAAATCTAACGCCGCGCTCACGCGGCGTGAACTTGGTGGCAAAAGTCGTTGAGAAACCAGAGCCAAGGGTTGTCTCATCACAATACGATCAGACGGAGCACCGAATCTCTGAAGCCCTTATCGCCGACGACTCTGGAGCGATAACACTGGTTCTATGGGATGACAATATAGACAAGGTGGTTGAGGGTGACTTTGTTAAGGTGAACAATGGGTTTGTGAAGATATTCCGTGGTAAGATGCAGCTTAACCTCGGCCGGTTTGGGACTATAGAGACGACTGATGAGACGATCGACAACATAAACACTGAGAACAACCTCTCCCAGAAACAAACCTATTACAGTGAGGGGCCTAGAGGAGGTTTCCGTGGGAGGGGTGGATTTAGGCAGCGCGGCCCTCCAAGGCGCGGCGGACGCGGATTTAGCATGGAAGATTAGTCCTGCGGCTCAATTAAGAGGATACTATCCTCTTTCCCAACTACTTTTATTTTCTGTCCTGGACTTACTGGTTTTAAGGCCCTCGCCCTCCAATACTCCCCAGCAACAATCACATAGCCTTCACCGCCTGCCTCCATTTGGTCAACTGATCTGCCGATACCTGTAGGCTCCCAGGAGACTGGTTTTCTCTTACTGACCCTTAACGTCTTATAGCTGAAGAAAGCAATTATGGAAACTGCGGCTAGAGCCACGATGATTAATGTGGTCTGTATTGATGAGAACCATGCGGGGGATACTAGAGCGGGGGATGGTGGGTAGCCCACTAAGAGGATAAGCCCTAGGGATAATAGTATTATTCCGCCTGCGCCTACTGCGCCAAAGCTGGGTGTGTTAAATTCAAAGATCAATAGACCCGCCCCTAAAATAGCGAGGATCACACCAGCCAAGTTCACGTTTAAACCCTGGCCGACAAGGCCGAGGATTATCATAACACCGCCCGCAACTTCAGCTCCCCAGCCCGGGTTTAGGAGCCCCGCTACAAGAGCCAATATTCCTATCGTAATAAGTAGTCCAGAGATGAGAGGGTCTGAGAGAATAGAGACTGCCATACTCCTGATGCTCATCTCAGACTTTACCAAAACCTGGCCAGCCGTCTGGAGTCTAACCCTTCCTCTAATGGTATTAACCTCCCTACCCTCGGCTAAGGCCAGCAGCTCTTCAATACTCGGCGTGGAAGCCTCTATCAACCCAGCATCCAAGGCCTCACTTGGATTGAAGTTTTTATTCTCTGTGATAAGCCTCTCAGCCTCGGACGGGTTTCGACCATTACCTTCTGCCAAAGTCCGCATCTTGGCGACAAAGAAGTTTATTATCTTCGTATCGTTGGTAGGGATGCCGCCTACAACAGGCTGGGCTGAGCCTATTAATGTGCCTGGCGCCATTGCAGCGAAATGTGTAGACATCAGTATGAATGAGCCGGCGGAAAGGGCCTTGCCACCTGGCGGATAGACAAAGCCAATGACGGGGACGGGAGAGTTTTGAATAGCCTCAACTATCCTGAGCATAGCGTCGGCCTGTCCTCCAAAGGTATCTAGCGTCACTAGGACGGCATTATAGTCTCTAGCCAATCTTAAATGCTCTTCAACATGCTCAGCCATACCAGGTGATATGTAGCCGGATATCTCCACCCAGAGGATGCCACCTGAACCCGAGCCACTGTCAATCCCAGCGAAGAGTAGGAGAAAGGGTGTTAACAGTATTATCAGTGGCCTCATTCCCTTTTCTTCGGCTGCATCCGACCTTCTACAGCACCCAGCACGGCGCCGAACTCCTTAGAAGCACCTTCAGTCACTATTATCATATTCTTCTCCCTAGCTATCTCAGACCATGTCTGTAACTCTCGTAGCCGGAGAGCGATCGGACTCCTAGCGTAGGATTCAGCTGCCTCGGACATCTTCTCAGCCGCCAGCAGCTCTCCCTCAGCCATAATAACACGGCTTCTCCTCTCCCTCTCAGCCTCAGCCTGCTTAGCGATAGCCCTCTGCATCTGCTCCGGTATAACAACATCCCTAATCGCAACAGTTGTCACTTTAATACCCCAGGGTTCTGTAGCCTCGTCAAGTATCTGCTGTATTTTCTTGTTAAGGTCCTCTCGACGTGTTAGGAGATCGTCCAATTCAACCTGCCCTATCACATCCCTAAGAGTTGTCTGGGCCAGTAGAGCGGAGGCCATAAAATAATCCTTAACACGCATAACACTGCTTATTGGATCGCTCACTCTGAAATAAACTATTGCATCAACGTCTACAGTAACATTATCCTTTGTTATGATCCTCTGTTTAGGCACGTCAAGTGTAACAAGCCTTAGATCTATTATCCGGCGGCGGTCTATAACGGGCAGTATTATCACAAGCCCTGGCCCCTTCATGCCCAAAAGCCTTCCGAGTCTAAAGATGACAGCCCTCTCATACTCATTAACAACCTTAATTGATGTCGAGAGCAGTAAAAGCAGAATTATCGCCAAGAAGAAAAGCCCCACCACTGTGCCAATGTCAACAAGTGCGATGGCTAAAACACTCGCTAATGACATGTTACGGTAATTCACCCACTATGGAACAGGCACTATCAATATATAACTATATGTTATTGTACCATGTACAGCACTATTTCCGTGGTATAACACTGATAGCTTAATCATTTGATTCAACGCTTCACATAAATACCATTTGATGCTGCAATAACCTAGGATAAGAATGTCCCAAGATCAAGGTGAGGATATTCCAGCGATGGAGGGTAGGGAGATGTATGATGATAGTGAGGGCGAATCATCCATCGAAGAAGTGTTGAAAGAATTGGGTTTAGGCCCGGCTGAGCTGAGGAGATATCTCAAGGCAGCACGGAGGCTTAGGGAGCTGGAGAGAAAGTATGGGAAAAGCTATCACATACTCTTGAGAGAGTATGAGAAAAAATTTAAGGAGACAGTCAAACTTGACTACGCCATCAGCGAGCTTAAGGAAAAGAGGACGAAGATAGAGGAGGATCTACGCATATATCTTGACCAGCACAAACTTACGCTTGACAACGTCAATAGGACCGTCAGGCTTCTCTCTGCGTTAGATAAGCAGGGGGTCACATTAGATGATTTGGAGAGCTTCGCAAGGGTAGTGGGCCATGTCAAGTCCCTCGGCTGGGATGTGGGTCAGCTTGTCGAGATACTCGAGAATTTAGAGAGTCTGAAAGGTAGGGTTGGACAGCTAAATGAGGAGAAGATGGAGCTGGAGAAGGAGATTGCGAGCATGGAGGAGACCCTTAGACAGAAGAAGGAGTGGATTAAGGAGATTGCTGGCTTTGAGCCTGAGATACATGATCTTGCAAGGGTGAGGGAGAAGTTAATCGCCGAGTTGAGGGATTTGGAGAAGCGTGCGAGCGAGCAGGTTATCCGCCTTGAAGAGCTAGCCCATGAGTATGAGGTTCTGATGGGGATGAAGGGTTCTGCGCATGAGATATCTAGAGAACTCCAAGAGAAAAAGGCGACACTACAGAAACTTGATGATGAAATTGCAAAGAAGAGTGAGACGGTTAAGATACTTGAGGAGGAGATTGAGGCCGCCAGATCACTACTTACACTCTTACAGGATCCTGAGACTGTGCAGAAAGAGGATCTTGAAGCCTTGTCCCAACAGCTTAATAATATAATCAGGGTTAGAAGCGGTGAACTGCCTATGCTCAGGCCGTTAGAGTCCTCTCTAGTGCAGAACGCTCGCAAGAGGGTGGTTGAGCTGGTTTGGCCTGCGATAAAAAATGAGTTCGTGCCCAAGTGGGTTTTTGATAAGCTTGAGAAGGAGGTTAAGGAACTTGTGATTAAAAAATCCCAGTTGGAGAGTGAGGTTGATAGTCTCACTAAAGAGGTTGAAGAGCTTAGGAAAAAGCTGACGGAGAGATACGAGGCACCTCCACCCGCCGCTAAGCCTGAAGAGAAGCCTAGGGTGTTCGTCCTCAAGGAGTCGGGTAAAGTGCTTTCAGCTACCGAGAAAAAGGTGAATGTCAAGTGCCCCCACTGTTCAGCATATAACCTTATGCATCTTCCCAGTCGTGAGGAGATTCAGGAGGCGATAGCTGGTAAGGATAAGCTTGTCGTCACATGTGCATCATGCGGTAAAACGATAATGCTGGATCCTAATGTTCTAAATAAATTCTACTGAGGTGTCGGACTTGAGCGAACCTAATCCTATCATTAAAATGCTTAGTTGGAAGACGCGCCTTCTAGAAATGCATGAAATTGAGGCGATACTTACAAGCCTGGCCAGCCTGCCCAACAACCCATTCACCCTCACAGAACTGAGCCAGCTTTTACCAGCTAACATTGCCGAGGATAAGAACAAGAGAAGGAGCGTAGCAACACTTCTTACAAATTTGCAGGAGATCGGATACCTATACAGGCCCAGCTCTAGGAAGTGGATGAAAAAGGCTGCAACCCTTAGCCACTATCTCAGCCCCTTACTGATCGAGCTGAATCAGCTGGAGAAGGCCCCCCTGAAGGTGCAGACGAGGGAGCGTAAGGTTTTGAATATAGGAGGTGTGCAAATTGCCGAGAAAACCAAGGGATAGCACATCACCCAGCTATAAGGCAAGGATAGGATACGAGGGAGAGTACGGCCTTCTAAGGAAGTTTATAGAGACGGGTGTGGATGGGTGTTATGCAGTTAGAACTCCTGGTAGTGGGTCTGGTAAGATGGCGAAGCCGGATATTATAGCCGTTGATAATGGTGAGCTACTGGCTATAGAGGTGAAAACAAGCAGCAGGGGATATGCTATGCTAGAGGTGGAGCAGGTGCGAAGGCTTAAAGAGTTTTCTAGACGGTTCAAGATTTCATGCCCGCACTGCGGGAGCGAGTTCAACCCCAAGCCCGTGGTGGCGATACGTTTCCTAGGGCGTGGCTGGAAATATGAGGTTCTACCACTTGACGGCGAGGATAGAAGACTCATTCTCAAATGGGATAATGGTGGTAGTAAGCTCCATGGAACTAGATGATCTGGATAAAAACATCATCCGAATATTATATGATGATGGGAGAGCATCTTACGCGGACATTGGAAGGAGGCTGAAAGTCAGTGAGAACACCGTACGTTTTAGAGTTGAAAAGCTTCTGAAGAGGGGTGTAATAAGGCGGTTTGCCGCCTTGGTGGATCCTAGGGCTGTGGGGCTGCACAACTCAGCGGCCGTCATGCTCAGGATAGAGCCGCAACATCTTGAAGACGCCCTGAAAACACTCGCCGATATCAGAGATGTTTACAACATATACCAGCTTTCGGGGGACTATGATGCGATAGCAGTCATAATGTGCAGAGACCTCCAACACCTTCAGAAGCTGGTGATGGATATTAAAAAGATCAAGGGTGTTTTGGATGTGAATACACTTATTACGCTGAAGGTTGTGAAGGCTGAGCTGAGGTATTCGCTTCAGTGAGAGGGTGCCAAGTTGGATATACGTATGCTTGTGTCTCAGCATAATAGATACAGGAGTAGCTGCATCAACCTAATAGCCAGCGAGAACATCATGAGCAAGACAGCACTTAAAACGCTTGCCAGCGATTTGGCGGGCAGATACGCCTTTAGGCCGGAGTTCTATGGTGGCACAAAGTATGCTAGGATGATCTGGGATATGTGTGAGGAGCTGGCCTGCACCGTCTTCAAGTCAGAATACTCCAACATAACCCCCCTCTCCGGGCATCTAGCCCTTATGATGGCCTTATACTCGGTGGTTCCCAGAGGCGGTGAGGTTGCCTGCATTCCCACAGACGAGGCAGGCTATCCGGGATTGGCTGCGGACAAGATACCCGAGGCTTTAGGGTTCAAGGTGCTATCCCTACCCTACGCCGATCACATGGTTGATGCTGAGGCAGCTGTTGAACTTGTATCAAGAATAAGACCACAAGCTATAGTCCTCGGCGCAAGTCTCATACTTTATCCCCAACCCGTCAGAGAAATGGCCGAAATAGCCCACGAATATGGCGGCCGCCTTATCTACGATGGCTCTCACGTGCTGGGGCTTATAGCCGGAGGTCACTTCCAAGACCCTCTGCGCGAGGGCGCAGACATACTGCTGGGCTCAACTCACAAGTCCTTCTTCGGCCCCCAAGGCGGTGTAATAGCGGTTAATGATAGGGAGTTGGCGAGGCGCATAGAGGACAACACACTTCATAAATTCGTTGACAACATACATCTCAATAGGGTTGCTGCATTGGCTGTTGCTTTCGAGGAGATGAGGAGGTTTGGTAGGGAGTATGCCGAGAGGGTTATATCAAACGCCAAGTCCCTAGCTGAGGGGCTCTCAAAGGAGGGTCTAAGGGTCTTTAAGACTAGGAGAGGATTTACCGAATCCCATCAGGTCTATCTCCCCATGCAGGCTGATGAGGGGGCTGAGACTAGGGATCGTCTGGAGAAGAGTAGGATCATAGTTGATATGGCGGTGAGGATGGGGACGAACGAGGTTTCGAGAAAGGGAATGACTGGGCGTGAGATGCATCTAATAGCCAGCCTTGTGAAGAGGGTGCTGGAGGGTGAGGATGTGACCTCCGAGACTTTAAGGCTTGTGCGTAGGTATAAGAGACTCAGATACACATTGGATGGGTGAGACTCTTGAAGGCTCAGGCGCTGGCCCATCCTATGCAGGCGCTGGTTAAATATCATGGACTACGGGACTGGAGCCTTAGGATCCCCTACCATGACAGCATCTCGGTAAATGTTGACGCACTTCACACAATCACACAGGTCGAGTTCGGCGACTTCCCCGTCGACAGGGCTATCGTAAATGGTGTCGAGGTCTCCGGCAGGGAAATGGAGAGAATAATTAAGATTCTCGATAGGATTAGGTCCCTTTCAAGCATTGAAGAGAAAGCCCTCATCATCTCAAAAAACTCCATCCCCAAGGGTGGGGCGAAGGGAGTGGGGTTCTCCTCAGCGGCTGGGGCCGCCCTAGCTACTGCAGCATTTAAAGCGGCCGGCCTTGATAAAACCTACGGTTGGGATCAGAAACTCCTTTCTAGGATTGCCAGATTACTGGCCGGCTCTGCCTGCAGGAGTGTTGTCGGATACTTCGCCCGCTGGTATGCTGGAAACTCTGATGAAGATTCGTACGCTATCTCCTTCTCTGATGGACGTCACCTCTCCCTATCCATGGTGATAGTTCCGCTACCTCATGACATATCAACGGAGATAGCCCATCGCGAGGCTGAGCTGTCACCCTTTTTCAGGGAGAGATGCGTCATTGCCCAGAGGCGGTGCGACATGGTCCAGGAGGCGGTTATAAACGGTGATCTAGAGATGCTGGGTAGACTGGTGGAGCAGGATTCTATGGAACTACATGCTGTGACTATGACGGGGCCGGAAAGGTTGGTTCTGCTAACGCCGGCTAGTCTGGAGGTGCTGAAGGTTGTGAGGGATCTGAAAAGGGAGGGTGTGGAATGCTATTTTTCGATGCAGACAGGACCCTCGGTTTTCATAAACACTTATAGAGAGAATGTGGACTACATACGCTCTAGACTGGAGGCGGCGGGCTTCAAGCCCATAGTTTCTGGTGTGGGGGGGCCAGGCAGGGTCATTTAGTTTTCTTTTTAAGTAAGCTATGTTGACAATATGGGGGGCATGGTGGAGATCTCCGAGGAGGATATACCCTTTTTCGCAGAAGTTACGGCAGGAGGTAGGATCACAATCCCTGAGGAGATTAGGAAGATATTTGAGATTAGGGATGGTGACGCCCTACTCTGTAGAGTTAGGCTGGTTAAGAGGAAGATGGCCCAGCAGGAGTCCAAGTAGGCAGGACACTGGTTTATATCAAGGCTCTCTGCCCTTTCTACAGCATGGGCGATCCCAAGCGACAGAGGAAAAAATACGAGACACCAGGCCATCCATGGCGGCAGGAAAACCTAGAGGCTGAGCTGAAGCTCTTGGGAGAGTATGGCCTGAGAAATAAGAGGGAGATATATAACGCCAACAGTAAGCTTAGAAAATATCGGACCCTAGCTAGATCTCTTTTCACAGCCATCGGCGAGAGGAGGGAGGCTGCGGAGGGCAAGCTTCTCGGAAAACTCCATAGGCTAGGCCTCCTACCTGAAGGTGCAACCTTAGACGATGTCCTAAGATTAACGGTTAGGGATTTCCTCGAAAGAAGACTCCAGACCATAGTCTTTAAGATGGGCTTAGCCCGCACACCCTACCATGCCCGGCAGCTTATAGTCCATGGGAAGGTGTATCTGGGTCATAGAAGGGTGAGGGCTCCCAGCTATCATGTCTTGAGGGGCGAGGAGGACAAGATACGCCTTGTCGCTGAAAGCTAAAAAGCAGGCTTCTAGGGCCGGGTGATAAGGAATGAGCGAGACCCAGGAGACGGTTAGCAAACAGCTCAAATGGGGTGTGGTGCACATATACTCATCCTACAACAACATAATAGTTCATGTCACAGATCTAACCGGGGCTGAGACCATAGCCAGAGCCAGTGGCGGGATGTTCGTAGATGCGGGAAGACTTGAACCTACACCATATGCGGGTATGAGGGCGGCAGCTCATGTGATGGAGATTGCCAAGGCCCAAGGCATAAACGCCGTCCACATACTGGTAAGGGCGCCTGGCGGCGTAAAGTCGCGAACACCTGGCCCAGCAACTCAGGCGGCAATTAGGACGGTGGCTAGATCAGGCGTCACAATCGGAAGAATAGAAGATGTCACACCACTCCCCCATGATAGTGTAAGGAAGAAGGGTGGTAGAAGGGGTAGGAGAGTGTAGGCGATACAGCTTTATCTCTCCAAGCTTGACGTAATCTGGTATGGCGATCAAGCAGGTGGATATTTCCGGTAAGGAGAGTGTTAGGAGGGAGGCAATTGCTGTCGGGCGGATAAGACTTAAGCCCGAGACGATTGATAAAATTAAGGGAGGGGAGCTGGAGAAGGGTGATGCAATTCAGCTGGCTCGGGTGGGAGGCGTGATAGGTGCCAAGATAACACCTCAGATCCTACCATTATGCCACGGCCTTCGACTGGAGAGTGTTGAGATCTCAGAGTTTCTTGGCGATGACTATATTGAAGTTCGTTCCCATGTAAAGGCGACGGAAAAAACAGGGGTTGAGATGGAGGCGCTCACGGCAGTATCTATCGCCCTACTTAACATCTGGGATGCTGTAAAACAATATGAAAAGGATGAGCATGGTCAATATCCTAGTACCGAAATATTTGGGATTAAGGTCTTGAGAAAGGTGAAGAACCCTGCACGCCTGTGATATCCACCGCTCCCGAAGCCCGAGGGACATCAGAATAGCAGTCCTCACAGCCAGCACATCACGTTATGAAAAGAAAGTCAAGGGCGAGGACTATGTTGATGAATCCGGAGAGAAGGCTGTACGCATGCTAAGAGAGCTAGGCTATACAGTCGAATATCAGGGCGTAGTCAAAGACGATGTGACCATGATACGGGCATCAGTTATAAGGGCTATCACAGGTGATTTTGACGCTATCCTGATAACCGGGGGCACAGGAGTCTCGCCAACCGATGTTACCGTTGAGGCTGTAAAATCACTTTTCGACAAGGAACTGGAGGGCTTTGGAGAGATCTTCCGGATGGAAAGCTACAAGAAAATAGGGGCCGCTGCAGCTCTCTCAAGGGCATGCGCAGGCGTCTCCGGTAGCAAGCTCATCATGGCAGTCCCAGGCTCCCCTTGGGCTGTAGAGACAGCTCTCGAGCTATTTGGACAGGAGATACCACATATCATATTCATTGCCAGGGGTCTCCATTGAAGCTAAAGGTACTGGGTTCGGGAAGCATAGTTCCAACACCTAGAAGGTTTGCCAGCGGATATCTGCTGGAGATCTCAGGCCGTAGAATACTCATCGATCCCGGCCCCGGTGCCATGGAAAAGCTACGGAGGGACTACATAATGCCCCAAAGCCTAGACCTCCTACTCATCACACACTTTCACCTAGACCATATAGCAGACTTTCTTCCGATAGTTATGTCCAGAGCCTACGGGGTTGATGGTAAGCCGGCTCAAAAGCCTGCGACCCTTAGAGCTGTCGGCCCAAAGGGACTTGAGAAGCTTTATAGGCGGCTTGTGGTAGAGACCGAGGAGTTTAGCTACCTATCCCGTGTAATGGGATGCCTTGACTATATTGAGATTGTAGAGATGGGAGACGGCGAAACGCTTGAGCACGCTGGGCTTGTGACCAAAGCATCAGAGGTGGAGCATTTCAACGGGATAGCCTATAGGATCGAGGGTGAGGGCGTTTCAATCACCTACTCAGGTGATACAGTTCCAGATGAGAGGCTTGTCGAACTCGCCAAAAACTGTGATATTCTCATCCATGAATGCAGTTTTCCACATGAGGAACTATATGGGAAACATACTTCCGAGACCCAGCTTGCGGAAATAGCCCGTAAGACAAGACCTAAACTGGTTCTTGCAACCCATCTATATCCATCTTGGGAGGGGATGGAGGAGAGGATCGTAAGGGCTGTGCAGGCGGCCGGGGTCTCAGTAAAAGTTGCGTATGACCTGATGGAGATCATAGAGATATAAGTTGGCTGGAAGCCCGAATTCCATGATTCTATCGGATTTCGACCTCTGGAATTATATTAGGAGCGGCCGGCTAAAGATAGAGCCCTTCACCGAAGATATAGTGAGGGAGAACGGCCTAGACCTGAGGATAGGCGGGCAGATAGCGAGATTCACCCGAAATAACAAGACCTTTGACACCAGATCATCAGACCCCTCAGATTTCTACTATTTCGAGGAGGGGCAATCCTTCACAATCAAGCAAGGAGAGCATGTGCTTCTTCATACTAAAGAGTATCTGAGTCTTCCGAAAGATCTGATGGGATTCGTGAATCTGAGAAGCAGCTATGCGAGAATAGGGCTGATGATCCCACCGACAATCATCGACGCCAACTTTGAGGGGGAACTGACAATAGAGCTGGTGGGCGGAGACTTTCCCGTCAAGCTTTATGAAGGGGATAGATTCCTTCATGTTGTTTTCGCACGGCTTTCCTCAATCGTTGAAAGACCATACATGGGTAGATATCAGGGGCAGAGGGGAGTTAGGCTGCCATCATTCAGGTAATCCACCTGCGATGGGTGGGAGGATGACCACTGTATCTCCATCTCTTAGGACGGTCCGACCCCACTCTCCCCTTTCAACATTATCACCGTTAAGGGCTACGGCAAACCCGGTCCTCAGCACTCCGTCAACTCCAAATATGCTGGCCAGAGATGCCCCATATTTTTCTCTAACGGCCTTTAGGAAATCCACGATGGTCGAACCCTCATCCAAGGTGAGGGTATCAGAATCCCTGCCAGTCATCTCTCTCAGGAATGCATAGAACCGTGTTGAGACTCTCATGCACCCTCAATCCACGAATGTGAACCGTCAAGATAAACCTCCTTTTTAAAGAGCGCTGGCTCCCTCTTATACCTCTCGACGGTTGTATGTAGTGCTGCAAGGACTTCCTTCCGCCTCAACCCTGCGACAGCGACAAGCACAACGGCCTCACCTACCTCAAACTCACCGATAAGATGCCAGACACCAACAAATCTTAAGCCATACTCGGCAGCCACCTCATCACAGATCCTCTCAAGGGCTTTGTTAGCATGCTCGGGATAGGATTCCATCACAAGGGAATTTACATACTTCTCACCTACGCCCACGGACTTTACCACACCGACGAAAAAGGCGACTGCCCCACAGCTACCATCAGCCACCGAATCAAGCACCCAACCGAAGATAGACCGGAGATCAAGCTCATCCCTCGCATAAACACCGGCAGGAGGTAGACCAGGCATATATCTACAAAACCAATCATGGATTTAATCTTTGGCCAAGTTTCCAGGAGTGGAAGATCATGAGGAGCAGCACAAACAGCCCCAGACTCTTTCAGGCAAAAAATGTTTGATAATGGTAGGAAATGACTTTCAAGTATGCTTTCTAATCGGAGCTACTATGTTGAGAAAATTGGAAAAACACATAGTTTATATTCAATCATTTAAAGCGTCTAAACGAGGTTCGAAGAAAAGGTAATGCTCTCAGAAAAGGCAAGTGATGAGGTGATTGTCGGAAAACATGTCTTCGGCAATCTATACGACTGCAGTGTAGATAAGCTCCTAAACGAGGAGTCGCTGCGGCAGCTGGTCCTGGAAGCCGTTAACGTCGCAGCCATGACCCTTGTGGAGCTGAAGTCATGGTCCTTCGGCGGTAAGAAGGGAGGCGTCTCGGTGATAGCCTTAGTTCAAGAAAGCCACATAGCGGTGCACACATGGCCCAGCTACAGATACGCCACAGTTGACGTCTATACATGCGGTGACCAAAGCCAGCCCGAGAGGGCCTTCGACTACATTGCGTCCAGACTGGCACCTGCAAAAGTCACCAAGCATGTAGCCGACCGATCTTCAGTTGTGTATAACTTATAACTTAGAAGGTTTACCTAAAATAATTTTTTGGATCGTAAATTATATGTGTGAGTTATTGTCTCCTTTGTTCGATTTATCGAACGATGTCCATTATCCCCATTTCATAAGCCGTGCGGCATCAGGCAATATGTATTGCATTAAGGATACATCTGTCCGAACCTCCACCCGATTTGCTTCCCGAGAGGGCATAGTCCCTACTAAAAATCCGAAATAAGCCTTCTCCATACATGATGATGGGTTAAAACGACCACTATTACAATGGCTATTGTATTGGCTACCCCCTTACAATACAACCAGCAACGATTAGCATTATGGATTGTTTAAGCCCTTCCTTCAGCGGCTACGAGGTGTCGTATTCGATTTTTCAAACAAGGAGGTGTATAATTTTCTGTGGAAAAAAGTAAATCTTAAAACTTACAAAGTATAACGTAAACCTATGAAAAAGGGGAGCAGGGAAAAAGTCGATGAAAAAATTCTCAAAGAGTCCGTGAAAAGGGCTCTGGCTCAACCGAGGCTAGCCTTCTACTCCCCGCTCGCTGCCTGTATCTTGAACTACAGGAAAAATACAATACCCCGGTATAGCATAAGCGATGAGCTGGCGGGCATAGTGGAGGATGCCCTGCGCTCAAAGTGGCCGCAGCTGGCGGGTAGGGCTGAAAAGCTGCTGGGAAAGAAAAGAGTTAGTCAAGCCTGATGATGGTGTTTATGATCTTTTCGATTAGGTTTTTTTCGGGTGGGTTCCGGACCCTGTGGGGGGGCGGGTAAGAGAGTGATTGATTTAGCAGGGCGACGGACTCAGCTGTAGCTTCGACTATCCCTCTTCCTTTGAGAAGTGAGGCTATGAAAGCTCCTGTTAGAATGTCTCCAGCGCCTGTTCCATCCATTATGCCTTCCACTCTAAACGGTGTGAAGAATCCGCCCTCATTTTTAGATACTGTTAATATGCCTTCCTCAAGTCCGGCTATTACATTCTCAGCCCCCAGCCTTGTGAGCTTTTTCACCGCTGCACATATGTCCCGAATGCCTAAGGCTGCCGTAGCCTCCTCGGCTGATGCATGAACAACGAGGGCGTTGAGGATGATGGTTTCTGGCAACCGTGTAAGGGTTATGGCCCCATTTGAGGCAGCCCTTCTGACAAAACCTTGGAGGTCAAGGCATTTCACTCCACGGTAGGCATTTACATGCTTTAAGCCGATCTCACCCACCACCGGTGAGAAGAGAACCGCGTCGGCGGACAGATTCTCAACGATTTCTGCTGGGATCGTTGGGCCTGGTGCGATAAGCCTAAGTTTTCTCTCACGCCCTAACCATAAGCTGGAAAAGGCTGTGCTTCTACCGCCTCTGAAGACAGCCAAGCTCTCAACCCCCAGCCGCTCAAGCTGCCTAAGATATTCTACGGGGTAATCCGCTCCCACAGAGGTGACAGCCGATACGGTGCAGCCCATCACCGCCGCCGCCAGCCCAGCATACCATGGAGATCCGCCTGGAACCATCTCACCGGATGAGAGTAAATCTAGGGTGAGATTGCCGACTATGATTAGGCTGGGCTTGGATCGCATCGGTTGTTGGGTGGGTGAGGTTAATATTTAAATCAGCGTGTATCTCCATCGCTGGAAGTTGAGCCAGACTATTCCTGCACTTAGGCGTCGTAGAGTTGAGGTTAAGAACCTTGAGAAGTTTACAGAGGCCGGCTATCGCATCGTAGGCCGACATTCGGCGGTGAAGGTCTGCCACTGGACCAAGTCGGCCCTGCGGGGTGGGAGGATGTGTTATAAGAGCTGGTATGGCATAGACAGTCACCGTTGTATCCAGATGACACCGTCAGTGCAATATTGTAATATGATGTGCGTCTTTTGCTGGAGATTCCACACACCTAATCGGGTTGAGCCCTTTGATGGTGAATGGGATAACCCTAGCGTGATCTTGGATGGTGTTGTCGAGGCTCAGAGACAGCTCCTATCTGGATTTGGGGGTAATCCGAAGGTGAGTAGGATGAGGTTTGAGGAGGCGTTGAATCCTAGACATCTTGCCATATCACTCGATGGTGAGCCCACACTTTACCCGCATCTAGGGGAATTTATACGGGAAGCGGCGAGGCGGGGGATGACAACATTCCTCGTCACAAACGGCACCATGCCCGAAAGGCTTAAGGAGCTTAAGGGTGTTGCCGAGCCGACCACCATCTACCTCAGCCTATACGGCCCAGATAAGGAGACCCATATCAGGACAAATAAGCCACTGCTACCTGACAGCTGGGAGAGGGTGCTGGAGTCTTTAAAGGTCATGAGTGGAATGAGATGTAGGAAGATCATCAGGCTTACACTAGTGAAAGACTATAACATGCACTCACCCGAGAAATATGCTGAACTTATCAGAGTCGCAGGCCCAGACTATGTTGAATGTAAGGGCTATACACATGTGGGCGAGTCTCAGAAAAGGCTTAAACGTGAAAACATGCCATCGATGGAGGACCTTAAATCATTCGCCTCAGACCTGCGGGAAATCCTCAGATATACACCAGTTGCAGAGGATGAGGTGAGCCGGGTTGTGCTTCTGGCTAATCCATGCTCCGAGTACTTTCATGAGATGAAGGAGAAACTATCACTTGTAGGCGGGGCCCAGTTCGGCCACCCCAACCCTTAGCTTGTTATATGTCTCCCTAAGATCCTCGGGCAAAACCCTAGTCTCCGCTACTGTTGTCATGTAGTTGGTGTCACCTTTCCACCTCGGGACTATGTGGAAGTGGACGTGATCGGCGATACCCGCCCCCGCTACACGTCCCAGGTTGGCGCCCAGGTTGAACCCATCTGGACTTAGTGTGTGTCTAAGGAGCTTGATGGAGTAGGATACAAGCCAAATAGCATCGGACAGCTCGTCGGCGCTCAGGTCGGTTAAACTGGGCACGTGCCTGTAAGGTGTGACCATCAGATGGCCATTGTTATATGGGTAGGTGTTCATGATTATGTAGGAGTATTTACCCCTGTGGAGGACCAGTCTCTTCTCATCCTCACCTTCCCTAGCTATTTGACAGAATATGCATACAGAATCATCCTTGGCCGATTTGATATAGCCTATCCGCCAAGGAGCCCAAAGCCTATCCACTTCACTCCACCCCTTTTCACATCCATTTATTTGGATTAAAGGATTATCTCCTACCCCTTCCCAGCATTAGGTGCCAACCCTCTGCAAGCTGAGTCGTAAACACCTTACTCACATAGCTCAGATCCATCATGTTGAGATAACTAACAAGCGTATTCACTGGAACCACATGAGTCTCACCCACTTGTCTAAACTTCGGCTCATATACGGTGACTATGACAGGATGGAAGTATACCCTATAAGGTCCTGGTGATACAGCACTGGCATAAGCCGCCATGGCCCTACATCGCATCTCATGGTCGGCCGCTATTGAGTTCAGCAGCTTACCTGTGAGTGGTCTAGACC
>Ga0197142_1001444_pt1 | contig 21799 bp, 22 predicted proteins | sample GBS60_MetaG_FD_148614 | JGI IMG/M metagenome (GOLD analysis project Ga0197142, IMG submission 148614) | Sediment microbial communities from Great Boiling Springs, Gerlach, Nevada, United States - GBS 60_MetaG | ecosystem: Environmental > Aquatic > Thermal springs > Hot (42-90C) > Sediment... | reverse complement strand
TCGGGCCGAGGAGAGGAAAGCGAAGAAAGTCGAGGTTGTCCGACAACGAGTGCAGCCGGCCGCCCGAGTAAAAGCCGGCGCGCGTTCGCTCCCACCGGATCTCGTGCCTCAGGTCGAGCTCTTCGAGGAGGCCGAGCACATGTTGGTCGGAGCGGAGGGTGACATGATAGTGCTTGTCCCAGGTGACGCCCCCGATCGTCCAAGAGGCGGCGAGCCCGCCGAGCGCCGGCGCGCTTTCAATCAGCGAGACCTTGCGGCCGCGCTCGGCCAGCTTCCCGGCGAGCCGCATGCCGAGCAGGCCGCCGCCGAGGATCCCCCAACGCTGGTGAACTGTCGCCGACACAGTTGCGGCCCTCAGAGCTCAGCCTCGCGCACGGAGGCGCCGTCCACAAGATATCGCCGCCCGCATGCCGTGCACGAGACAGCTTGGACGGCATCGCGAGGGGGCTCCTCGAATCGCAACAGGAGTTGGCCGCAGCGGCAGACGGCGCCCACCGACCGGGCGGGGTTTCCAACCACCAGATGGAAGTCCGGCACGCTGCGGGTCACGACGGCACCCATGCCGACCATCGCAAAGCGTCCGATCTCGAGGCCGCAGCCGATGGTGGCGTTAGCGCCGATGGTGGCGCCGCAGCGGACCAGCGTCGGCAGCGTGGTTTCATCCGGCTCCGAGGGGCGCAGCGCGGCAAGGTCGGGCGTTGCAGCGCGCGGGAAACGGTCATTGGTGAAGACGGCTCCTGCGCTCACCATGACCCCGTCCTCGATGGTCACCCGGGCGCAGATGTAGACATGCGCGTTGATCTTGACGCGCGATCCGATCGTGACGTCGTAGGCAATATACGTCTTCTCGCCGACGATGCACTCCGAGCCGATCCGCGCCCCGCGGCGGATGTGGACGTTGTCCCAGATCGCAGTGCCTTCTCCAATGCTGACCCCGTCTTCCACGATGGCGGTGGGGTGGACTCGGACAGACGGAGGAGCCATAAGAGCAAACTCAGTGGGCGGCGGCCATCCGCGGCGGCGGCCAGACTGTCTCTTCCGCCTGAGAGGCACACGAACGGTAGGCGGCCTCGACGGCCGCGGCGACGCCCAGGTACTCCTCCCGCGTGCCCCAGGGCTGCTCGCGGCCGGCGAGAACCTCGCGGAACGACAGCATCATCCGGCGGTGAGCTTCGGCTTTATCGTAGGCCCCGCCCAGAGCCACCGACCCGGCTGCGCGACGCTCCAAACGAGAGCTCTTCCAGCCCACGTGGATGCTACCGCGCTCTCCCCAGATGGAGAGATAGGCATCACCGCTTGGGGGCGTGCTCCAACTCAGCACGACCTGCCCGGTCTCGCCGCCCGCGGCGACGAGGTCAATCGAGGCGGTTTCCTCGACCTCGAGCCCCTGCGGCCCGTCGCCCAAGCGTGCGCGCACTGCCCGAATGCCGCCGAAGAGGAAGTAAACCAGATCGAAGGCGTGCCAGCCGTTGTCGAGGATGACGCCGCCGCCCGAGATCGACCGCTCAGAGTACCAGCGGTTGGCCATCGGCACAGGGGAGGCAAACTCGATGCGAAAGTCCTTCACGAGGCCGATTTCTCCGCAGCCGACGAGTTCCCGGACCAGGCGCAGCGCCTGGACATGGCGGAACTTGGAGGCGACGAGCAACCTCCGGCCGCTTTGTTCGGCGATGTCCCACAGCCGGAGCGCGGAGGCAAGATTGATGGTCAGCGGTTTCTCGCACAGCACATCGACGGCGCGCTTCAGGCACCGTGCGGCCAGCTCGGCATGGGTGGAGGGCGGCGTGCAAACGCTCACCGCATCGGGCTGAATGGTCTCGAGCATCTCATCCAGGTGCTCGAATGCCGGGATTCCCATCTCCGCCGCACGGCGGCGCGCCGCCGCATCCGGGTCACAGGCGCCGGCCAGTTCGACTCCGGGGCAAGCGAGCCACGCCTGCGCGTGCACGGCGCCGATGCGGCCGAAGCCGATCAACCCAATCCGCAGTCGTTCTGCCGAGCTCAACATCCTTCGAAATAATCATAAAGGCACTGGTGCAAGTACTGCCCCCAAGCAAGTACTATTACCATTGAGGTGAATCTAAAAGACCCCCCGAGATGAGCATGGACGACGAGGCGGCGGGGGCCGGATGCCCGGAACATTTTATGCGTATGGCGCTCGAGCTGGCGCAGGAGGCAGCCGCAGCCGGCGAGGTGCCTGTGGGAGCTGTGGTCGTTCTGGGCGGCCGGGCCATCGGCCGCGGCGCGAACGCTCCGATCTTGAGAAACGATCCCACCGCGCACGCCGAAATCGTGGCCCTGCGCGAGGCGGCGGCGGCGGTGGGCAACTACCGGCTCAGCGAAGCCACCGTCTATGTAACGCTGGAGCCGTGCGTAATGTGCGCGGGCGCTCTCGTGCAAGCGCGCGTCCGGCGGCTGGTGTTCGGCGCGCGCGACCTGCGCTTCGGCGGGGTGCGGAGCAAGTTCCGGCTGGCCGACTCCGAGCTGCTCAACCACCGGGTGGAGGTTGTCGAGGGGGTGCTGGCGGCCGAGTGCACAGCCCTGCTTCAGGAGTTTTTCCGGAGACGGCGACTTTAAGCTGAACCGGGGGAGGGGCCGGCCTCCCTGTGACAGAAGGCCGGCCGATTGGCAGCAGGGCTCAGGCGGCCCGCTGGAGCTGCTGGAGAACCGGAGGACGCACCGGGACGGCCGGCGGGGGCGTCCAGGTGGGCTGGAGCGGCTTCACTCCGCGCACGGTGGTGCCGAAGTACTCGTCCAGCGGGTACAGACCGTAGGGCTGGAGTTCGCGAAAAATCCTGCCCAACCGCTGCTGGATCCGGTAGACGGCATGGAAGAACCGGCCGCGGTCCATGTTGAGCTTCCGGCAGCAGAGCTTCCAGTCGGCGCCGAGCAGATAGTGATACTTGAAGATCTTATAGTCTGCGTCGTTCAGGCTGCGCCGCGCCACCAGCGTGAAGTCGGCAATGTACTCCTCGTCCTTCCGGCTCCAGGTGAAGTGTCGCTCCCGCCCGCGCGTCAGGCTCATGGTGACGCGCGTCATGTACTTCTCCTTGGTGACGCAGGTGCGGAAGCGGTTGTAGCAGATCCGGAAGATGGCGCGAAAGACGCAGTTGCAGACCGTCTGTCCTCCTCGCTTGGCAGGAAGAAGACCAAGGCCATGACAGGATGTGCAATTGTTTGCCGCAAGAGCAATGGTTTCTGATCGGGTCCATTCCATACGCGAAAAACCTCCCAGGCCGGAAAACCGGCCTAGAGAATCATTGAAACCATCCTAATATGCGGCGTAATCGTGTCAATATTTCCGGAAAAACTGCTCGCAACGGCGCGGCACATCCACTTGCTGTTCCCGGCAAGTGACTACTATGTAAGCACTTGTAATTCTAGGAGGCAGGTCGAGCCGGACTGCGGTGATCTGAAATGTCGTCTATAATAGGGGAAAATGCGCTTTCGTATTTCTGAGAGAAATAGGGAGAAATCCGAATTCGGAGCGCCGCGGGGGCGCTGATGAGATTGGATTTTGACGGGCTGCTCGGTCGCCTCCTGGCCTGGCTGAGGTCTCAGGTCCACAACGGAGCCCTCACCGAGCGCGGCCTGGCCCGCCGCGCCGGTCTCTCACAATCCCACATACATAATGTGCTCAAGGGCAGAAGAGTTCTCACTCCGACGACGGCGGACCGGATTTTGGAAGCGCTGGGCCTGAGCCTGCTCGACCTGCTCGAGGCCGCCGAAGTCGAGCCAGTGCTCGGAAGAGCCCGGCAAGAGCCGGGCGGGATGCGGGAGCTTTCGGGGCTCAGCGCCCAGCCGGTGATCAGGCTACCCCCTCGGCGCGCGCTACCTCGCGGTAAAGTTCGAGCACTTGGGCGGCCGTCTTCTCCCAACTGAACCGCCTCACCTGCTGATAGCCCTTCTCAATGAGGCGGCGGCGCAGGTCTTCGTCAACGAGCGCCTCTCTGAGGCCCCGGGCAATGTCGAAGACGTTTTCGGGATTGACAATGACGGCGGCGTCTCCCACGACCTCCGGCAGCGAGCTGACGCCGGAGGTCACCACCGGCAGGCCGGCGGCCATGGCTTCAAGCGGCGGCAAGCCAAAGCCCTCGTAAAGCGATGGGAAGGCGAAGACCGCGGCCGACTGATAGAACACCCGGAGGGTATCGATCGGAACGAAACCCAGGAAGCGAACGCGGTTATCCACGCGGCTGTGCATCACCGCCAGGCGCACCGACGGGTGGCGGTGGATCTCATCGCCAATGATGATCAGGTGCAAGTCCTTGTACGCCGGATGATCGGTGATCTTGTCCCGGCCCTGAATCAGATGGGCGAAGGCCTCTACCAGGCGCGGAATGTTCTTTTGGGGCCGGATGTTGCCCACATACAGGATGAAGGGATAGTGGATCTGATACCGCTCGAGGATCCGGGCCCGATACAATCGAGCGGCATCGGGGCCGGCCGCCCGGGCATCGGCGCCGACCACCTCCGGGGAGAGGAAGCGGGGATCCGGCGCGTTGTAGATCTGCCGGATCTTGCGCGGTTCGATGCCGAGCAGCTCGATCACGTCGCGGCGCGTGGCCCCGGAGACGGCGATCACCCTGGCGGCGCGCGCCAGGGCCCGGCGCACCCGGTAGCGCGCGAACTGAGTCTTCCACCCCGGCTGGCTTTCGTAGAGCAGAGCGCTCAGGTCGTGCACGGTGACCAGGTAAGGGCGCGGCATGGCCATGGGCACCTGATGGAGCGGAATGTGAAAGATGCGGGCGCCGGTTCTCTTCAGGAAAACAGGAAACGCAAGGTGCTCGCGCCAGTCCGTGTCCGGCGTCTCATAGGCGAGCACTTGGAAGTTGGCGGGGAAGCCCTCGAAAGCCCGCAGATCGTTCGGGTGAGCGATCAGGGTGTAGCGGTTCTCGCGGTCGAGCGAGGCTAGCGCTCGGGTGAGGTTGCGGATGTAGGTGCCGACCCCGAAGTCCCGGATGCGCCGACAGTCGATGGCGACATGGAAAGGCATATTCAGGCGCCAAGAACGCCGCGCTTCCACCCGTAGAGCGGGAACCGGGCCGTGAGGTCGGCCACCTCGCGCCGCACCCTGGCGATCGTCTCCTCGAGAGCCTGCGGAGGTTGGCCAGGGCCAAGCCGCTCGAGAACTTCGGCGATCCAGGCGGCCACTTGCCGCATCTCCCCCTCGCGGAAACCTCGCGTGGTGACGGCGGGCGAGCCCAGCCGGATGCCGCTTGGATTGAGCGGGGGGTTCTCATCAAACGGGATGGTGTTCTTGTTGACCGTTATGTTGGCCCGGTCGAGCGCCGCCTCCGCCTCCCTGCCGCGCACGCCGCGCACGAACAGATCGACAAGCAGCAGGTGCGTGTCCGTACCGCCGGAGACGATCCGCCAGCCGGCTGCCGCCAGCCCGTCGGCCAGCGCCTTTGCGTTGGCTACCACCTGTTTCTGGTAGGCGACGAACTCCTCGGTCATGGCGGCCTTGAAACAGACCGCCTTGGCGGCGATAACGTGACACAGCGGGCCACCCTGAATGCCTGGGAAGACGCTCCGGTCGACCGCCTTGGCCCAGGCCTCGCGGCAGAGGATGAGCCCGGAGCGGGGGCCGCGAAGCGTCTTGTGCGTCGTCGAGGTCACGATGTCGGCATATTGGCAAGGGTTCGGATGAATCCCGGCGGCGACCAGGCCGGAGAAATGAGCCATGTCGACGAGCAGGACCGCGCCGACCGAGTCGGCGATCTCGCGGAAGCGGCGGAAATCGATCACCCGGGGGTAGGCGCTTCCGCCGGCGATGATCATCTTTGGCCGATGCTCTTCGGCAAGCCGCGCCAGCTCGTCGTAGTCGATCTGCTCGTCCTCGCGCCGGACCCCGTAGGGTATTACCTGGTAGGTCATGCCGGAGAAGTTCAGGTGGTGGCCGTGGGTGAGGTGCCCGCCGTGAGTCAAGTTCATGCCGAGGATCTTCTCACCGGGTTTGAGCACGGCGGCGTAGGCGGCCGCGTTGGCCTGAGAACCCGAATGCGGCTGGACGTTGGCGTGTTCGGCGCCGAACAGCTGCCTGGCTCGCTCGCGAGCCAGGTTTTCGACGACGTCGACGTTTTCACAGCCGCCGTAATAGCGCCGACCGGGGTAGCCCTCGGCATACTTGTTGGTCAGCACGCTTCCGGTGGCCTCGAGCACGGCCTCGGTAGTAAAGTTCTCACTGGCGATAAGCTCGAGGGAGGCATTCTGCCGCTCGATTTCGGCCTGTATTGCCTTGTGGACTTCGGGGTCGACCTCGGCCAGCGGTCTGGCCATCCAGGATGTGTCGCTCATAACGGTTAGCCTTGCGTGAGATGGGGGCCGCTTCGATTTTCAAGCGCGGCGATCTTGGCCAGACGGCGCTCGTGGCGTCCGCCTTCGAAGCTCGTATTGAGGAAAACGTCGGCGAGCTGCTCGGCGGTGGCGGCGTCAGTGAACTTGGCGCTAAGCGTCAAAACGTTGGCGTCATTGTGGGCGCGGCTCAGGCGGACCCATTCCGGGGTGACGCCCAAGGCCGCCCGGATGCCGGAGACCTTGTTGGCGGCCATCGCCATGCCCGTGCCGGTCAGACAGATGAGGATGCCGCGCTCGGCTTCTCCCCGCTTGACTGCATCGGCGACGCTGGCGGCATAGTCCGGGTAGTCGGTCGACTCCGGGCCGCTGGCGCCGAAATCGACCACGTCGTGGCCCTTTCGCCGGAGCGCCTCCTTAAGCGCTTCTTTGAGGGCAAAGCCGGCGTGATCGGCGCCGATGGCGAGTCTCATTGCGGGGAATAGCCATTCTAACACGCGTGCTACAATTGAACCTTCCCAATCCGCCACGGAAGCTCAATGTATTGGAGCAAGCTCTTCATCCCCACGTTGCGCGAGACCCCTGCCGAAGCGGAGGTAGTCAGCCACCAACTACTTCTGCGCGCCGGCTACATACGGCAGCTTTCGGCCGGCATCTACAGCTACCTGTTTCTGGCCCAGCGGTCGCTGCGAAAGATCATCCAGATCGTGCGCGAGGAGATGGATGCGATCGGGGCCCAGGAAATGTTGTTGCCCGCGCTGCATCCGGCCGAGTTGTGGCAGGAGTCCGGTCGCTGGGAGGTCATGGGCGACAACATGTTCCGGCTGCGCGACCGGACCGGGCGCGAGCTGTGTCTGGGTATGACGCACGAGGAGGTGATGACCGACATCGCCCGCGGCGAGCTCCGCAGCTACAAACAGCTTCCGCAGATCTGGTATCAGATCCAGACGAAGTTTCGCGATGAGCCTCGCCCGAAATCCGGGCTGTTGCGCGTCCGCCAATTCCTGATGAAGGACTCTTATTCTTTCGATCTCGACGAAGCGGGTCTGGATGCCTCCTACGAAAAGCATCATCGAGCTTATTGCCGGATCTTTGATCGCTGCGGACTGCGCTACCTTACGGTGGAGGCTCACTCGGGCGTCATGGGAGGAAGCCAGTCACACGAGTTCATGGTGGCGTCCGAGGCCGGGGAGGATTTCGTCGTGCGCTGCTCGAGCTGCGATTATGCGGCAAATCTTGAGAAAGCCGTCTCCGTGCCTCGCGCTCCGGAGGTGCCCGACCCTGAGGGTGACTTCGCCCCGGAAGAGTTCCACACGCCCGGCCGCAAGACGATCCGGGAGGTAGCCGAATTCACTGGGCTGCCGGAAACGTCCCAGATCAAGAGCTTGGTGATGGTGGCCGACGGGCATCCTGTGCTGGCGCTGCTGCGGGGAGACCATTCCCTGAGCGAGGCGAAATTCGTGGCCGCCACCGGAGCTGTGGACGTTCGACCGGCACATCCGGCGGAGATGCGGGAATGGTTCGGCGCGGAGGCGGGCTCGCTCGGCCCGGTGGGAGTGGACGGGATCCGGATTCTGGCCGACAAGGCGCTCGAGGGCCGCCGAAACATGATCTGCGGGGCTAACAGGGATGACTACCACCTCCGGCACGTCACGATCGGCGAAGATTTCCAGGCCGAGTTCCATGACTTGCGTCAGGTGGAAGCGGGCGACGGCTGCCGCCGGTGCGGCGCGCCGCTCGAGGTGCTCAAGGCGGTCGAGGTGGGCCACATCTTCAAGCTCGGCTACAAGTACTCGGAGTCGATGGGCTTGAAAGTTCTTACCGACAGCGGCCAGCAAGTGCCGGTCATCATGGGGTCCTACGGAATCGGCATCGAGCGGATCCTGTGTGCCGCCATCGAGCTGTTTCACGACGCCGACGGAATGGCGCTGCCGGTTTCGATTGCGCCCTTCGAGCTGCTGATTACGCCCGTGAACAAGGCCGATGCCCGGCAGTGGGAAGCAGCCCGGCGGATTTATGAGGAGTGCAAGAGTAGGAACATCGACGTCTTGCTGGACGACCGCGACGAGCGACCTGGTGTCAAGTTCAAAGACGGCGACCTGATCGGCATTCCTTACCGAATCACCGTGGGCAAGAAGTTGGCGGACGGGGTGGTGGAGCTGATTGAGCGGCGGAGTCGGGCCTCCGAAGAGGTGCCCTTGGAGGAGGCGGCCCGGGCCGCCGGCGAGCGGATCCGGGGCGCGCGAGCGTATGGAGGTTGACTGGCGTCGGCTTCGAGCGGAATTCCCGGCGCTTGAAAATTGGACGGCGCTCAACGCGGCCACGTTCGGCCAGCTTCCGAGGCGGGCGGTGGCCGCCATGGAGGGACATCTTCGGCGCCGGGAGGAAAATGCGTGCTCCGATTTCCTGTCTTGGTTTGATGACGCCGACCGGATCCGACTTCTGGCGGCCCGTCTAATCAACTGCGCTCCGGAGGATATCGCCTTTGTGAGCAACGCCGCCTCCGCGCTGGCCGTCCTGCTCTGCGGTCTGGAATGGCGGCCGGGCGATCAGGTGATCACCCTGGCGGATGAATTTCCGAATAATCTCTATTGCCGTTGGCTGCTTGCTCGACGGGGCGTGGAGTTCGTCGTAGTGCCTTTTGAGCGTTTGCAGGAGACGGTCACGTCGAAGACGCGCCTGGTGCTGTTGAGCTCGGTGAACTATGCGACCGGCTTTGAGGTTCCGCTCGAGGAGCTGTCGTGTTTCCTGCGCCGCCATGGCGTGCTGCTGTACGTTGACGCCACGCAAAGCCTCGGCGCGTTGGAGTTCGACGTCGGCCGGCTTCAGCCTGCCATGATGGCGGTCGACGCCTACAAGTGGCTGCTCGGCCCCTCAGGTGCCGGTTTTATGTATGTGCGGCCGGACGTACGCTGCCGACTCGCCCCGACTGTGATCGGCTGGCGAAGCCACAAAGGTTGGCGCCAGGTGGAAGAGTTGCACCACGGGCTGCCGGAGTTTTCTGAGGCCGCCGAACGCTTCGAGGGGGGAATGCTGAACTTTCCCTCTCTTTATGCGATGGGAGCATCTATCGAATTAATGCTCGAGATCGGACCGCGGAACATCGAGCGGCGTGTCCGCGAGCTGGCGGCGATGGCGGCGGCGGTGCTGGCGTGCTGCGGCGGTAGCGTCAGCGGCAGGGAGGGAGGGCGGCCGCTCTCCCCAGTTGTGACTGCGCGGTTCACTTCGGTCGAGGCGTCGCGGCTGGCGATCGAGCTCAAGCGCCGCCGGGTGCTCGTCTCAGCGCGTCACGGAAGCCTCAGGGTGTCGCCGCATTTCTATAACGACGAGGTTGATTTGCAACGCCTGGAGACCGAGCTCCGACGGCTGGTCTAGGAGGGCGACATTGAAGTATCGCGAGCTTGGAAGGACGGGCTGGGCTGTATCTGAGGTGAGCTTCGGGGCTTGGGCGATCGGAGGCTCCTGGGGCCCGGTCAACGATCAGGAATCGCTTGGCGCGCTGCACCGGGCCGTGGACCTGGGAGTCAACTTCATCGATACTGCCGATGTCTACGGGAATGGTCGCAGCGAGAGACTGATCGGGCAACTGCTTCGAGAGAGGTCGGAGCGGATCTATGTCGCCACCAAGGCGGGTCGCGGAGCCGAGCCGCACACTGAGGCTAACTACGCGCCCGACAGGCTTCGGCAGTTTGTCGAGCGTAGCTTGCGCAACTTGGGGACGGAGGCCATCGATCTGCTGCAGCTGCACTGCCCACCGAACCCGGTCTATTACAACCCGGACGTGTTTGAGTCACTCGATCGGTTGAGGGAAGAGGGCAAGATCCTTCACTACGGCGTCAGTGTGGAGACCGTCGAGCAGGGATTGAAGGCGATGGACTACCCGAACTTGCAGTCGGTCCAGATCATCTTCAACATGTTCCGGCAGCGGCCCGCTGAGCTGTTTCTGAGGGAGGCGGCGCGCAGGCGAGTTGGCGTGCTGGCGCGGGTTCCTCTGGCCAGCGGGCTGCTTGGCGGAAGGCTGACGCGCGAGACGGCCTTCCCCCGGAACGATCACAGAAATTTCAATCGCAAGGGTGAGTACTTCGATCGGGGCGAGACGTTTTCGGGCCTCGACATGGAAACGGGTCTTGAGGCTGCGGAGCAGATCCGAGCAATCTTGCCGGCCGGTTTTACGCTTGCCCAGTTCGCACTGCGTTGGATCCTGATGTTTGAGGGCGTTACGTGCGCTATTCCAGGCGCCAAGAGGGCAGCGCAAGTGGAGGAAAATGCGGCCGCTTCCGATCTACCCCCGCTTTCCGACGCCCAAATGGAACGCGTGCGCGAAATCTATGAGCTCTGGGTGAAACCGCAAGTGCACTGGCGATGGTGAGCCCGCTGTGGTAGGGACGGGCAGATTCGAACTGCCGACCTGTCGCTTAGGAGGCGACCGCTCTATCCTACTGAGCTACGTCCCCGCCCGCCTTCATTCTACCAGCTACCAGCGCTTGAGACCCTTGCTGCCGATATCGGTGCGGTAATGCATCCCGGGGAAGTGGATTTTGCGAACGGCTTCGTAGGTATTGCGGATGGCGGTGGGCAGATCGGGACCGGAGGCGGTGACTCCCAACACCCTGCCGCCCGCGGTGACCAGGCCTGATTCCGTCAGCCTGGTGCCGGCGTGGAAGACCGTTGCGCCACACGTGTCGATGCCGGTGATGGGGTCACCGGTGCGGGGTTTGCCGGGATAACCGGCGGCCGCGAGAACGACGCAGACCGACGGTTCCGGACTCCATTCCATCGGCGCGCCTTCGACGAGGGTGGCCAGAAAGTCGCTGTGCATGCGGTACATCAAGGGTTGCGCCTCAGGATCTCCCAGTCGGACGTTAAACTCGAGCACCTTCGGACCGTCGGCGGTCATCATGAGCCCTGCGTAGAGGAAGCCGCTAAAGGGACAGCCGAGCTGGTGCATGCGCTCGAGGGTGGGCTGGATGATTGTCTCCATGATGCGGGTGCGCTCCGCGAGGCTGAGAATCCTGCTGTCGGAATAGGCGCCCATGCCGCCGGTGTTCGGACCGCGGTCGGCGTCGTAGACACGCTTGTGGTCTTGGGTCGGCTCCAAGGCCACGGCCCGCGTGCCGTTGCAGATCGTGATGAAGCTCACCTCTTCGCCGGTCAGGTACTCTTCGATGACGAGGGGGCCTGGGGGGAGCTGCTCGAGGGCGGCAAGAGCTTGGGCGCGGTCTTCGGCGACGATCACGCCCTTGCCGGCGGCGAGTCCGTCGGCTTTGAGGACGACCGGATAGCCGAACGTGTCAAGCAAGCGCGGTGCCTCCGCCGGGCCGGAGGCGATGCGAAACCGGGCGGTTGGAATGCCGGCTGCCTGCATGAATTGTTTGGCAAATACCTTGCTGCCCTCTAATCTTGCGGCGGCCGCCGTCGGACCGATAATGCGGAGGCCGGAAGCGCGGAAGGCGTCAACAATGCCGGCGACGAGCGGCGCTTCGGGCCCGACTATCGTTAAGTCAACGCCAGCATCGCGGGCGAGTTCGGCAAGGGCTTGGGGAGTGGCCGCAGGGGGTTGAACGCATTGCGCCACGGTGGCTATGCCCGGGTTGCCTGGTACGGCCAGGACTTTATCGCATAGGGGGCTTTGCGACAGTTTCCACACCAAGGCGTGCTCCCGGCCTCCGGAGCCGATCACCATTATTTTCATGTCGCTACAATGATATCAATGCACCGCAGCTACGAGGTGGTCGTGGTCGGCGCTGGGCATGCCGGCTGCGAGGCGGCGCGCGCCTGCGCCCGCATGGGGCTGAAGACGGCGCTGGTGACCATGAACCTGGATCTGATCGCACAGATGTCGTGCAATCCGGCCGTTGGGGGCATCGCCAAGGGTCACCTGGTTCGGGAAGTGGATGCCCTGGGTGGGATCATGGGATTGGTAACGGACGCGGTCGGCATCCAGTTCCGGCTGCTGAACACGAGCAGAGGACCGGCGGTTTGGTCTCCGCGGGCGCAGTGCGACAAGAAGGCCTACCGGCTGAAGATGAGGGAGCTCCTTGAGCGGGAGCCGCTGCTACGCATCATTCAGGCCGAGGTTGCTGCCCTTGAAATTAGCGACGGGCCGCAGCGGCGTGTGAAAGGGGTGCAGCTGCGCGACGGACGAACGATTGCCGCCGAGGCCGTGATCCTTACGACGGGCACCTTTCTCAATGGTTTGGCACATGTCGGGGAACAGACGTATCGCTGCGGCCGGAACGGAGAGCCGCCCTCGGAATTGCTTGCCGGTCAGCTGCGGGGTCTGGGGCTGCGCTGGACGAGGCTGAAAACGGGCACACCGCCGCGACTTGACGGGCGCACGATCGATTGGTCCTGCTTCGAGCGGCAGCCTGGAGATGCGGTCCCGACGCCGTTTTCCTTTTTAACGGACCGTATCGAGCGGCCGCAAGTGGACTGCCACATCGCCTACACCACCGAAGAGACGAAGCGCATTATCCTCGAGAACATTCACCGCGCCCCGCTATACAGCGGTCAGATTGTGGGAATAGGCCCTCGGTATTGCCCCTCGATCGAGGACAAGGTCGTGAAGTTCCCCGACAAGCCGCGCCATCAGATTTTCCTCGAGCCGGAGGGCCTGGACACCTACGAGATCTATGTGAATGGTTTGCCGACGAGCATGCCGGTGGATGTTCAGGAGGCGATGATTGCCTCGATTCCTGGGCTGGAGCGTGCGGAGATGATCCGGCCCGGGTATGCGATCGAGTACGATGCGATCGACCCGCGCGAGTTGGCGCATACCTTGGAGGTGAAGTCCCTAGAGGGGCTGTTCCTGGCCGGTCAGATCAATGGGACGTCGGGGTATGAGGAGGCCGCGTGCCAGGGAATCGTGGCAGGCATAAACGCCGCGTGCAAGGTTGGAGGAAGGGCGCCAGTGGTAATTGAGCGGACGGAGGGGTACACGGGCATTCTGATCGATGACTTGGTGACCAAAGGCGCGGACGAGCCGTATCGAATGTTCACCTCGCGTGCTGAGTTCCGGCTGCATCTGCGGATCGACAATGCCGACGATCGGTTGACGGAGGTGGGCCGAAGGGTAGGCTTGGTGTGCGAGGAGCGATGGCGGAGATTCCTGAAAAAGCAGACACAAAAAGAGAGGTTGCGGGAGCTGCTTGAAACGACGCGGCTCGATCCGGTGGCATTTCCGGGATTGCGGGGCCCGGGCGAGGAACGCCCGCTTCTTGCGCAATGGCTGCGGCGGCCGGAGAATCGGCTCACGGAGCTCGGGCCGTGGCTCGTCAAGGTCTTGGGCGAGCCGATACTCCCTGGAGCCCTGTTGACGCTCGAGACAGAGATCAAGTACGAGGGTTACATCCTGCAGCAGGAGCGGCAGATGCGGCGGCTCCGCGAGGCGGAGTCACGGACGATTCCGAACGGCTTCCGATTCCAGGGAATCCCTGGGTTATCCCGGGAGGTGGCTGAGAAGTTGGAACGAGTTCGGCCGCGGACGTTGGGGCAAGCGGGCCGCATCCCGGGCGTAACACCTGCGGCGATTGCGATTCTGGACGTCTATCTTGCGCTTGATCGTCAAGCGGTGGTGTGAGCCGGTTGCGGGCCGGGATTGTGGAGAAGCGTCTGCGGGAGATCTTGGCAGGGCTTGATGGTGCGAGTTTTGGCCTCAACGAGCAGCAGATGGAGGCGCTTGAAGAGCATTTCGCAACGCTGCTGAAATGGAACCGCCGGATGAATCTCACTGGGCTGAGAACGGTGGATGAGATCGCAAGGCGACACTATGCCGAGTCGCTTTATCTCGGACAGCTGTTGCCTGCCGGGAGGGTTTCCGTGGCGGATGTCGGCTCTGGCGCCGGTTTCCCGGGATATCCGATTGCCGTGTTACGACCCGAGTGTCAGGTGGCGCTTCTTGAGTGCAACAGCAGGAAGGCGGTTTTTCTGCGGGAGGCTTGCCGGCCGGCCGCGAATGTGAGGGTTGTAGAGAGCAGGGCGGAGGATTGCCGAGAGACGTTTGACTGGCTGGTAGCGCGCGGGTTGGCATGGGCGCAACTGGCGCGGCTGATGCCGCGATTGGGGAGGGCGGTTGCAGTTTTGGTTGGGGAAGGCGCTGTTCGGGAATTGGAGAGGGACGCTAGAATCTTGTGGCGGGAGCCGGTGCGGGTTCCCTGGATGCGAAGTGGATTTGCGATGCTCGGAGTTTTTCGGTTGCCGGAGAGCCCCGGACGTTCCACGTGAAACGTTCTCCAGCCCCTGCAAGTCGTGATACCATGACCTCAAGCTCCCGCCATGGGAAAGGTCATCGCGATCGCCAACCAAAAAGGTGGAGTCGGCAAAACAACCACCGCCATCAATCTCGCTGCCTCGTTCGCCGCCAGCGATTACCAGGTCCTTCTCATTGACATCGATCCCCAAGGCAATGCCACAACCGGCCTCGGGTTCCAGAAATCGACCCCAACGCTCAAGGTGTATGACGCAGTAGTCGGCCAGGAAGACCTAGCCGCGGTGATCGTGGAAACGGCGATCGACGGCCTGCATCTCGCGCCGGCTGACCGCAACCTCGTCGCGGCTAATCTTGAGCTGGTTGATGCCAACCGCCGGGAGTTCCGGCTGCGGGACAAGATCGAGCCGATTCGGGAGCGCTATCGCTTCATTTTGATCGACTGTCCCCCCGCCCTCGATCTCCTCACCCTCAATGCCTTGATTGCCGCTGACTCGGTGCTTATACCCATTCAGTGTGAGTTTTTTGCCTTGGAGGGGATCACACAGCTGCTGGACACCATCGACCGCGTCCGGGAGACCTTCAATCATCAGCTGAGAATTGAGGGCATTCTGCTCACCATGTATGATGAGAGGACAAACCTCTCAAGGCAAGTCGCCGAGGACTTGAAAGAGTTTTTCGCGGGTGAAGTCTTCCGGACGGTGATTCCGCGGAGCGTTCGCCTGGCAGAAGCGCCGAGCCATGGCAAACCGATCCTGATGTACGACGTCCGCTCGAGGGGTGCGGAATGCTACATCCAGCTCGCGAAGGAGATTCTTCAAAATGAACAGACCGCAAGAGCATCGAAAAGCGCTTGGCCGGGGCCTTTCGGCTCTGTTTCCTGAGAAGTCCACCGACGCGGCCGCTTCGAGGCCGTCTGACTCCGTTGGCGTTCGAGAGCTCCGCATCACAGACATCGATCCGAACCCCGTTCAGCCGCGAACCGTTTTTGAGCCCGAGCGACTGTCCGAATTGGCGCAGTCCATCCGCACGAACGGAATCATTCAGCCGCTCATCGTGCGTCGTCGCGGCGACAGGTACGAGCTCGTTGCTGGCGAGCGTCGCCTCCGCGCCGCCAAGCTTGCCGGCTTGGAACGCGTACCTGCTGTCATCCAAGATCTTGCTGACGAAAAACTCCTTGAGCTCAGTCTCGTGGAGAACATCCAGCGTGAGGATCTAAACCCGATTGAACTGGCCCAAGCTTTCGACCGCATGGCCCGGGAGCTGAAGCTCAGTCACGAGCAGATCGGTCAGCGAACCGGTAAAGATCGCACCACAATTACGAATCTCCTCCGGCTGCTCCGCCTCCCAGCGGAGGTCCAGGTTCTGGTGGCCGAAAGACGCCTCTCTGTGGGGCATGCCCGGGCACTGCTGGGACTCCCCACCCCGGAGCTGCAAACGCGACTTGCGGAAAAGGCCGTTGCCCAGGGTTACTCCGTTCGGCAAATCGAGCGAATGGTACAGCGGATGACCGAGCCCCGCGAGCCGAAAGAAGTCGATGCGGCCGAGGAGGATCCGAATGTTAAGGCGGCGGCGATGGAGCTCGAAAGGGTGCTGGGGACGCGCGTGCGGATCGTTCCGAAGTCCGACAAACGCGGTAGGATTGAAATCGACTACTATTCGCCCGAAGACTTGGACCGAATCTACGAGTTTATCGTAGGCAAAGAGGTAACCGTTTCCTGAAGTGGTGCCGGCGGTAGGATTCGAACCTACGACCTACGGATTATGAGACCGTCGCTCTAACCGCTGAGCTACGCCGGCCAAGCAACGCCTACCACCAGCGTAATGGGAGGTGGCAGCCGCTGTCAACGCCGGAAGCGGCGTCTGATATGATGGAATTGTATCAGAACAGATCATGGGTGCGCTCAGCGGTAATGGCGAAGAAGCTGCTGTGAGGCGCCGCCTGATGGAAGTGATCCGGGAAGGCCCTCTTCTGCGCGGCACCCTCAGTCTGCGAAGCCGGCGCTGCGGCAAATCCCGATGCCGCTGCCTGCAGGGGCAGCCCCACGCCTCTTGGTACGTGTTGCAGAGCAACGGCGGCCGCCTGCGCCAGCTCTGTGTACCCAAGGAGCTTTACCCTGTGGTTCAAGGGGCGATAGACCGCTATCGCCAGATTCGCAAACTCAGCGAGGAACTCTCGGAGATCACTTGGCGCGAGCTCGCGTCAGCGAAGGCAAAGCCATCGCGCGGGCGATCTGCGAGAGAGCGCGGCGGGGCAGCTTGACGCCGAACCGTCGGCGTCCATACAATGAAGGTGTCTTTTTAGGAGGCCGCATGAGATCCATTGGCTTGCCGGAGCTCTTGATCATTTTGGGAATCGCGGTGTTGCTGTTCGGAGGCCGGAAGATTCCTGAGGTGGCCAAGGGTTTGGGCGAAGGCATCCGCAACTTCAAAAACGCTCTGAAGAGCGAGGAGAAGACAGAGGAAAAAAAGCCGACGTAGAGCGCAAACCCATGCCCAACGTTCCGGTTCGGCCGACGGCACCAACACGCTCAGAGTAAACCCCGCGACGAGTGCGTCGCGGGGTTTTCATTTGCAGGCAGGACTACTTCTTCTTCGGCGGCACGATGGCGTCCCGCGCGGCCTTTGCGACGCGGAACTTCACTACCTTCTTGGCGGGGATTTTAATCGGCTCGCCGGTCGCGGGATTTCTCCCCATGCGGGCTTTGCGCTCCACGCGCACCAAACGGCCGAGTCCAGGCAGCACGAACATGCCGTTCTTCTTGGTCTCGGCGATTGCGGTCTGGGCATAGGCGTCAATGACCTGCTTGGCGACTTTGTTCGGAATGCCTGCGACCGCAGCGATCTTCTTCACAAACTCACTCTGCGTCATTCTCTTTTCTGGCATACTCTCCTTCGTTCTCCCAATGAACCTGAGTGGGCCCGCGGCTAGCGGGCCTCAGGGAAATGTGCTGCTTCATGATAAGGGAAGAAGGTGTGGTCTGTAAAGAGAAAAGTGAGATCCCGGGCCCATTTTTCGGGCCTCTGATCACACTCGGCAGCCTCCAGCGGCCATTCTGCGGGCTGCCGACACGCCCGAGCGCCTCACGGACGGCTGGAAGCGGCCTTGGCCGCGCCCGCGTCAGCCGTTTTCGGCGGAGGCGCCTCGCCAGTCGCCGCCCGTAGCCCCAGTCGCGTCCGCAGCTCAGTCTCGAGGCGGCCTGCGAGCTCCGGATTCTCCTTCAAGAACTGCTTGGCGTTTTCCCGTCCCTGCCCGAGCCGCTCGCCGCCAAAGCTGAACCAGGCTCCGGTCTTCTCGATCAGTTCGTATTTGAGACCGGCGTCAAGAAGGTCGGCCTCCCGCGAGATCCCCTCGCCGTGGATCAGGTCAACCTCGACCTCACGAAACGGGGAGGCGAGTTTGTTCTTGACGATCCTGATTCGCGTGCGACTGCCGATAACCTCCTCGCCTTCCTTGATGGCGGCCGTTCGCCGAACCTCCATGCGGACCGAAGCGTAGAACTTGAGCGCGCGTCCTCCGGTCGTCGTCTCCGGGTTTCCGAACATCACCCCGATTCTCTCCCGAATCTGATTGATGAAAATCAGGCAAGTGTTCGTGCGCGCCACCAGGCCTGTCAGCTTCCGGAGCGCCTGCGACATCAGACGGGCCTGTAGGCCGACATGGCTGTCCCCCATCTCGCCCTCCAGTTCTGCTTTCGGCACCAGAGCAGCCACCGAGTCGATCACAACCACATCCACGATCCGAGATCCGATTAACGCGGCTGTGACCTCCAGGGCCTGCTCACCGCAGTCCGGCTGGGAGACGAGGAGGTTATCGACATCGACCCCGAGTTTTCGAGCGTAGACCGGATCGAGGGCGTGCTCGGCGTCGACGAACGCCGCCGTCCCGCCGGCGCGGTTGGCTTCGGCCACGACATGCAACGCCAGCGTGGTCTTTCCCGAGGACTCCGGTCCGTACACCTCCACCACCCTGCCGCGAGGAAATCCCCCTACACCGAGCGCTGCGTCGAGCGAAATCGAACCCGACGGGATGACGGTTACGGGAATGACATGGTTGGAACCGAGACGGAGCACCGCGCCTCGTCCAAACTGACGGTCCAATTGAGCCAACGCGGCCTCAATGGCCCTCTCACGTTCCGCTTCACTGAGCAGCATCGCAACACCGTACGAAATAGCTGGTGCCCGCGGTGGGAAAATCTCTCAGCCGAAAAGAGCACAAATCCGTCCCCCCAAGCCGCAATGAAACCACCGCGGAGGGCGGCTCGTCGTAGTGTTGGGAGAATCGACAACCCGCCGCCCGTCAGCCAGTCGCGGCTGAGCAACTGCAGAAAAAGGACTTCGGTCCCGCAGCTCCGGCCGAACGCTTTCCGGGCGGCGCGGGCTCGGTATCTGCCGATGGTGCCGGCCTTGCTTTCGTAACTGGTTCGTCCGACGCGAGGAAGGCTTATGATGCGACAACCTTTGCAAGTTTCCAAACCCTTGGCGGTGCTGGCTTTGCTGTTGATGCTGTTTGTCGGCGGCGTGGTGGGTTCCTTGGCCACGGAGAAGACAAGAGGCGCGGCCCCGTCGGGCGCGCCCCCCAACGCCCCCGCAGCTGAACCTCCTGCCGACGCCGCGTCTCTTGTGACGGGGTTTCGCGGCGTCGTCCGAAAGGCCTTGCCGGCGGTCGTCAACATCTCGACCACGAAGGTGGTCGAGACCAGGGGTGGGAGGGTCCCCTTCTTCATGGACCCATTCTTCCGGGACTTTTTCGGCTTCAACTGGGGCTTCGATATCCCCCGCGAGCGCCGGGAGCGCTCGCTTGGCTCCGGCGTCATTGTCAGTCCCGACGGCTATATCCTTACCAACGAACATGTCATCCGGGACGCTACGGAAATCGTCGTCGCCCTCTCCGACAAGCGGGAATTGAAAGCCGAGATTGTGGGTGCGGACCCGAAAACCGATATTGCGGTTCTGAAACTCAAGGAGAAGGCAGAGAATCTCCCCTACCTCCAACTCGGCGATTCGAAAACGGTGGCCGTGGGCGACATCGTCCTGGCGATGGGCAATCCGTTCGGCATCGGTCAGACGGTGACCATGGGGATCGTCAGTGCGACCGGGCGCGGCGGCCTCAACATCGAGGATTATGAGGATTTCATCCAGACCGATGCGGCGATCAATCCCGGCAATTCGGGGGGTCCGCTGGTCAACGTCCGGGGCGAGGTGATTGGAATCAACACAGCGATCCTGTCCCGAAGTGGCGGACACCAAGGCATCGGCTTTGCGGTTCCGTCGAACATGGCCCGGGAAGTCATGCAGCAGATCATCGAAAAAGGTCGCGTCGTCCGCGGCTGGCTCGGGGTCTCCATCCAGCCGGTGACCCCCGCGATGGCGAAGGCGCTCAAACTCTCCCAGCCCGGGGGCGCCATCGTCGGAGCTGTCGAGAGCGGCAGCCCGGCGGCGCGTGCAGGCCTTCAGACCGGAGACGTCATCGTCGGCGTCGACGACGAAAAGATTGAGGACAGCCGCCAGCTTCAATTGACGATCGCGCGCGCCGGTCCCGGCAAGAAGGTCAACCTGAAGGTTGTCCGCGACGGCAAGTCGCTTACCATCCCGGTGGAGCTTGGGGAACTCAAAGAGCGACCCGAAGAAGTTGCGCGTCGGCCGGGCCAGGGCGGCCCTCTCGAGGGCGTCCAGGTTGACGAACTGACGCCCCAGCTGGCGCGCCAACTCGGACTTCCGCGCGATGCCTTCGGTGTCGTCGTCACGCAAGTGGAGCCCTTCAGCCGGGCGGCCGAGGCCGGCCTCCAGCGTGGTGACGTCATCCAGGAGGTCAACCGTGAAGCGGTGACCAACGTCGCCGGCTTCGAACGTGCCGTTCGCCGGGCCGGTGACGGCCCGATCATGCTGCTGGTGAACCGCGGCGGCCGTACCTTCTTCGTCGTAATCGAGGGGAGGTAAGCCGTGGGGCTCGGAGAGCCGGCTCGCAGGCCTTTGAGTCCTTTGCTGCTCGTAGTCGCGGCGACGCTAGCTAGTGGCGCTCAGCCCGAGGCCTGCTGGATTCGGGACGTGGCCTCTCACGGGGACGAAACCGTCTGGGTTTTGTGCGAGAACGGACGAATTTACAGGACGGATGACGGTGCCCGGACCTGGTCAACCCTGCGCCTTGGCGAGGTCCGTGCTCGTGCGATTCGATTGGGCGGCGCCAACCACGCCGTGGTGGCCTGCGCTGACGGCCTGCTGCTGGTCAGCGACGATGGCGGCGCCAGTTGGGAACCGCAGGTCTCAGGAGTTCGCAGCCATCTGAACTCCGTCGCCATCCGGGGGCGCAGCGTCTGGGTAGCGGGCAACGATGGAACAATCCTGAATTCAGCCGACGGGGGCCGGACTTGGCGTGTGCAGCCCAGCCTGACGCGCAACAACCTTGAGGGCATCTGGTTTCTTGATGAGCAGCACGGCTGGGCCGTCGGTTGGAACGGGACCGTCCTGCGCACCGCCGACGGTGGGACCTCTTGGGAACCCGTGTCTCCGCCCAACGTTTACCAGACCCTCACCGCAGTCTGGTTCCGGAGCCCTCGGGAAGGGTGGGTGGTAGGCATAGGGGGGCTCATATTGTACACGGCGGATGGAGGTAACACCTGGTCACGGCTTGCCTCGCCGGATCCCGGGTGGCTCAAGTCAATTCTTTTTGCCCCTGACGGCACCGGCTACATCGTCGGCGAGCGGATTCTTGCCAGTCACGACGGAGGAAAGAGCTGGCGGCCACTCAAGCTTGACGCCGGCGAGGCGCTTGTGGCTCTGGTGCTAAACCGCGGCCGGCTCTGGGCGTTCGGGCCGCATATCTTGGCCACCAGCAGCGATGGCGGAACGTCTTGGGTGATTGCGGAAAACTTTCTCGAGTTGAAGACCGGCTTGAGCGTCCCTTTCCCCGGCTGAGAGCGGCGGAGTTGCTTGACATGCGCCGCCGATGGCGTCATGAAGCGACAGGGTCAAAGGCCTACCGGTACTTTCGCAGCACCGCCAGCAATCGCCCCTGAATCTGGACGCGCTCGGCGGCCACAACGATCGGCGACATCTGGGGGTTGGCGGGCTGAAGCCGCACAGTCCCCCCGGGCTCGCGGAAGTATCGTTTCAGGGTCGTCTCCGCTCCATCCACCAGGGCGACGACCACATCCCCGTCGTTAACCTCCGAGGTGCGCTCCACCAAGACGTAGTCCCCGTCCAGGATGTGATCCTCGATCATCGAGTCTCCCCGAACCTCGAGGGCAAAAACCTCCCGGCTGCCGAGGAAATCCGCAAAGTTCAGAGTCTCGCTTC
>Ga0197142_1001443_pt1 | contig 21816 bp, 20 predicted proteins | sample GBS60_MetaG_FD_148614 | JGI IMG/M metagenome (GOLD analysis project Ga0197142, IMG submission 148614) | Sediment microbial communities from Great Boiling Springs, Gerlach, Nevada, United States - GBS 60_MetaG | ecosystem: Environmental > Aquatic > Thermal springs > Hot (42-90C) > Sediment... | reverse complement strand
TAAAACCTCCTTTCGATTGATTTGGTTAAAAGGCGAGGGCAGGAGCCTGCAGAACCAAACCTCCAGGGTGACAAGGGTTAAAAACCCAACCAACTTATCATGGTTAAAGGCAGGCGACAGACTCCTAAAATGGCTTGAAAGCCAAGGGATAGTAAGTCGTCCTGCCCTGCCTACTTTTTGACTAAAATATTTATACCATACTTTTACGTAGGAGGGATTGTGGTGCGAGTACTCGTTGTAAATTGTGGCAGCTCTTCTATTAAGTACCAGTTTCTTGACATGGATACAGAACAAGTTCTATGTAAGGGACTTGCTGAAAGAATAGGTATACCAGGTAGCCGAATTGTGCACAAGAAAGACGACCAAAAGGTTGTTGCTGACAAACCAATGAAGGACCATGAAGAAGCATTGAAATACGTACTCGAACTTGTAGTTGACGAAAAAGTTGGTGGTGTAAAAGACTTAAAAGAAATTGACGCAGTTGGTCACAGAGTTGTCCATGGTGGTGAAAAGTTTTCTGGATCCGTTCTTGTAGATGATGAAGTAATGAGAGCACTTGAAGAATACTCTTACCTTGCACCACTTCATAACCCACCAAATATAATCGGTATAAGGGCTATGATGAAATTATTGCCAGGTGTTCCGAATGTAGCTGTCTTTGACACGGCTTTCCATTCAAAGATGCCCGCAAAGGCTTATCTTTATGCAATACCACACGAATACTACAAAAAGTATAAGATTAGAAGGTACGGTTTCCATGGAACGAGTCATAGATATGTATCTAAAAGAACAGCCGATATACTCGGATTAGACTATCACAAAGCGAAGATAATTACAGTCCACCTTGGAAACGGCGCTTCAGTTGCTGCAGTTATGAATGGTCATAGCATAGATACATCAATGGGATTCACACCACTTGAAGGTCTTGTAATGGGTACAAGATGTGGTGATATTGATCCATCTATAGTTACATTCCTTATGGAAAAAGAAGGAATGACAGCTGAAGAAGTATACACTATCCTTAATAAGAAGAGCGGTGTATTTGGACTTACAGATGGATTCAGCTCTGACATGAGAGATATAGAAGATAAGGCATTAGAAGGAGAACCAGTTTGTAGACTTGCACTTGATATATATGAATACAGAATTGCCAAATACATAGGTGCGTACGTTGCCGCAATGAACGGTGTTGATGCTATAGCGTTTACCGCTGGCGTCGGGGAAAATTCACCTATAACAAGAAAAGAGATTTGCGAAAACTATCTCGGCTTCTTAGGAATAAAGATTGATGATGAAAAGAACAATATTAAAGGTGAAGAGCGAATTATCACAACACCAGATTCTAAGGTCAAAGTTCTATTGGTTCCAACTAATGAAGAGCTCATGATAGCAAGAGATACAAAAGAAATAATTGAAAAGGGAATTAAACAGTTGGAATATTAAAAAAATAAATACCAATTTTATACGAGAGATAGTATAATAAGAATGTTGGGCCCACGTGCCCAACATTCTTTTAGGGATTTTTTCGCTGGGTAAAATCTAAAAGAGGTGATGGTTCTTGATAATAAAAAAACGATATGTCTATTTGGACGCACCATTTAAGATAGACAACAGAACAGAAGAGGAAGTTAAAGTTGATGAAAAGAATCTAAAAGAAAGAGAAAATGAAATACTACAGATGGTAGCTCAAGCGAATAAAGAGGCGGAAAAGATTGTTACCGAGGCACAAAATCAGGCACAAATGATTTTAGCTCAGGCGCAAGAAGAATATAACAAGATAATTGAAGAAGCCAATGCTAAGGCTACACAGATTCTACAAGAAGCCGAACGGACTGTGTCAAAAGAGATTGAAGATGCTAATACGCAACTTAGGAATATTATAGCAAGCTTTGAGCAACTGATGACGAACTTTTTCGGACAATATTGCGAAAAATTGGCATCAATCTCCACCGTATTGATAGAAAAATTTCTTGAAAAGAACGTGGATCCCGAAATTTCGAAGAGAAAGTTTGAAAAGATAGTGGCGCATCTTGCTGGTTCAACGAAAGTCAGAATCCATATCAATCCAAGAGATGCAAAGTTACTCGATGAAGAGACTCTTAAGTTTGTCAAATTAAAGGGATATGAAGTTGTACTTAACGAAAACGTAGAACATGGAGTTATTGCGGAAACAGATCTCGGAACAATAGATTCGACTTTGAAATTCCAATTTACTCTACTCGACGAGATATTCGATGAAATCTTCAAAGGTGAGGATTGACAAGTCATAAAAGGAGTTTGATAGTGTGAACGGAAACATTCAAAAATGTGATTCTATAAAGTTACTTGGATTACTTGAAGAAAGAATTAAGGCGTTAAATCCATATGAATATATAGGTGAAGTGCAAAAAATAATTGGACTTACAATAGAGTCTAAAGGCCCCGATGCTGCCTATGGTGAACTTTGTAAGATTATTGTTGGGAACAAAAAAGCACTTGCGGAAGTGGTCGGATTCAAGGAAGATATGACCATATTGATGCCTCTTGAAGACATAACAGGCTTGAAAAAAGGTTGTGAAGTTATAAAGACGAATAAGACTGTTAGCGTACATGTAGGAGATGAATTACAAGGAAGAGTTATTGACGCACTTGGAAGACCCATTGACGGGAAAAAATTGATTCTAAGAGAATTTAGACCGATTGTTAGTGAAGCCCCCAATCCACTCATAAGAAAGCGTATACTTGAACCATTGCCTGTGGGTGTTCGAGCAATCGATGGCTTCTTAACCCTTGGAAAGGGGCAAAGAATAGGTATCTTTGCTGGTAGTGGCGTTGGAAAGAGTACACTTCTTGGTATGATTTCAAGGAACACAACTGCCGATATAAACGTGATTGCACTTATTGGTGAACGTGGTAGAGAAGTTCGAGAGTTTATAGAAAAAGTCCTTGGTGAAGAAGGTCTTAAGAGATCCATCGTCGTTGTCTCTACATCAGACCAACCAGCATTGCTAAGAATAAAGGCGCTTTTAACTGCTACCACAATTGCAGAGTATTTTAGAGATAAAGGCTACGCTGTGATGTTGATGGTCGACTCGTTAACAAGATGGGCAATGGCACAAAGAGAAGTTGGACTTGCGATAGGAGAACCTCCAACAACACGTGGTTATCCACCAAGTGTATTTGCACAGTTACCGAAAATTCTTGAGCGAGCGGGTAATTCCGATAAAGGAAGCATTACAGGGATATATACAGTGCTTGTTGAAGCCGATGATTTCAATGAGCCAATTTCTGATACAGTGCGTGGTATAGTCGATGGTCATATTATTCTCTCAAGACGTTTGGCAGAATCTAACCATTTCCCAGCCGTAGACGTTCTGATGAGCATAAGCAGATTGATGACCGACATTGCAAAACCAGAACATATGCAGGCAGCGAGATTACTAAGGGATGTTATTGCAACTTATAACGATGCAAAGGACCTCATTGACGTTGGAGCCTACAAAAAGGGAACAAATCCGAAGATAGATAAATCCATAGAACTTATCGATGAAATTAATAAATTCCTTAGACAGGGAGTCAAAGAAAAAATGACATTCAGCGACACAGTTGAATACCTCTTGTCTATTGCCAGAAAGTTGTGATAATCAACTAAGGATGGGGGATTAGTATGGAGAAAGTCGAAGGGTTAATTAAGATTTTTCTTACGAACCTTAAAAACTCTAAAAGAGCGGTTGTTTTAACTGGTGCTGGAGTTAGTGTACCAAGTGGTATCCCAGATTTTCGCAGTCCAAATGGGCTTTATGCAAAATATGGACAAGATATATTTGATATTGAAATGTTCTATAGAGATCCTGATAGATTTTACGATTTTGCTCGGGAAGGATTAATTCCTATGCTTGGAGTTCAACCAAATAAAGTTCACTACTTACTTGCTAAACTTGAAGATAAGGGCTTAATAAAAGGGCTTATAACACAGAACATAGATGGATTACACATAATAGCCGGTAACAAAAATGTTGCCGAGATACACGGAAGTATTAGAATTTGGAATTGTCTCAAGTGTGGTAAGAGATATGAAATACTTAATAATGATAATAAAAATTACCTTTTGGACAGTAATTTTAGATGTTCTTGTGGAAGTTTGACAAAGCCGGAGATAACATTTTTTGGTGAGATGCTTCCTTTGGAAGAATTTTCAAAAGCACAAAGATGGGCAGAAAGTAGTGATGTCTTTATAACTATGGGGACTTCACTTGTAGTATATCCAGCTGCCCAACTTCCAATTTACGCACTCAGAAACAATGCGAAGCTATTCATCATCAACAAAGGCGAAACACCGCTCGATAAGTATGCAACAATAAAGTTCGATACTGACCTTATAGAATTTTGCACATACATTGAAGAACTTATAGATAGTCTTTAAGCTAAATTAAAATATTTTTCTTCTGTAATGGCAATAAGGTGCCTTTCCGGTCTTTTCATAATAATCTTGGTGATAATCCTCTGCAAGCCAGAAAGTTGAAGCCCTTTTGATTTGAGTTGCTACTGTGTACTTTTTCTTTAACTCATTTATAATCTTTTCGCTCAGCAACCTTTGTCTCTCATTTGTGTAGAATATAACACTTTTATACTGCTCACCAATATCAGGTCCTTGACCATTTTCTTGAGTGAAATCGTGGATTTCAAAGAAGTATTTTATCAATTCTTCCTCATCTATGACATTTGGTTCGAATACCACTTCTACAGTTTCATAATGTCCGGTCAATCCAGTGCATACTTGTTCATAAGTTGGATTATCTACGTGACCACCCATATAACCGACACGTGTATCGATAACTCCATTCAATTGTTTAAAAAGATGTTCCACACCCCAAAAACAACCACCTGCAAAGAACATTCGGTCAATAGGAGGTTTCTCACCATCAGGTAAAAATCTTAGAGAGACTGAATTCACACAGTGCCTAACATTCTTTGCTGTAAAACCTTCGCCAATAAAGACGTGCCCAAGGTGCGCTCCGCAATATGCACAGAGAATCTCTGTTCTTTTTCCATCACGATCAAGTTGTCTTAAAACAGCTCCGGGGATTTCATCATCAAATGCTGGCCATCCGCAACCAGAATGGAATTTATCTGATGAATTGTAAAGTGGAATACCACAATTCTTACAAACATAAATCCCTTTCTCAAAATGATTCACATACTCTCCAGTGAATGGGGGCTCAGTACCCTTCTCGAATAAGACAAATTTTTCAAAATCATTCAGAGATGGGTTTATTATCCTTTTTTTCATGATTTCACCTCGCAGTTCTATTTTGTCAGAACTAACTTTATGTGAATCGACAAATACATATAGCATAGTAAATATAAAAACTAGAAGGATTACAATAAAAATTATTATAATTCTTACCAAGGTACCCTCCCTGGTCCTGCTCTTTTTTCTAAAACTTTATTTGCCTCTTCCAAGACAAAATCATCATCTGAATAAACAACAACTCCCGATGTAGCAAACGGTACTTTTATTTGTACCTTACCTGAACTCAGATAAATTATGGAATTTAGTAGTACCTTCTTTCGCAAAACTTCTATATTTATGGGAGCTACACTCCAGTAAAGCTTCATTGGAAAACCATTAAGAAAAATGTACTCGTCTTCTTTTTCAGTTATAAAAACTCCTCTGTATCCAAGTGTCTTCAATAAATTAGCTTTTGCTTCGTCCTCAACCAGAACGGGATAAGTCTGTTTACGAGTAATTAATGAGGATATGAGATTTGTATCAATTTTTCCTCTTCCATCAAAAACTCCAATAATACCTGCAATTGAAAGACCCAAAGCGAATTTTTCATAAACATCGGCAGTTATGTATGGTGATTTGTTCACTCGGTAGTAGTAATCGTCGTCGTCGACACTTAAAGTATCAAGTGGTCCAATAAGATAATAGGAATAGCCAAGAGATTTCACCACGCTTCCAACGTATTTTCCGACATCCTTAGCAAGTGAGACGTTACCGAGGCTACCGAGTGTTAACAAACTTACATCTTTAACTATCTCCTCGAGCCTTTTTACGTACAAAAACTTAGTAACACGCGATTCACCAAATATATTCAGGGAAAAGGCGAGTAAAAGCGTAAAAAACACCATTTTCTTCATTAGATTTGCTGACAAAATCAGCCACCTCTTTTAATTTTTCAACTGCGTTTTCAACCGCAATCTTTGTGCCAGCGACATCAAACATGTACATGTCATTCTCATTATCTCCGAAGACCACAGTATTCTGCAATTCAAAATTCATATAATTCGCAAGAAACCTTAGGGCTATTCCTTTGTTTGTATCAGCAGGTACAATATCAAGAAATATCGAAAAGCTTTTGAAAACACTTGCCTTGTTACCAACAATGTTTTGGAGTGGAGCAATCAAACTGTCGAGCTTTTCCCTCTCTCCAACAGCCAGTATCTTTATAGGAGGATTTGGTAGTAACTTGAGATCCTCAACAACATAGTACGGTACATCAGCATGCTTAGAATAGAGTTTTATCTCCTCGTTGTCCTTTTCACTGTAGAGCTTATCATCAACGTAAGTTTGTACATGAATTTGCTCACTTCTCAGAAAATCGATAACCTTAAATGCTGTTTCAAAATCGAGAGTTTTCTCGAAGACAAAACCACTTTCGGGAACATATATAACAGCACCGTTGTATGAAATTATTGGAAACTTATCTTCATTAAACACACTATTGAGTAACTTCTTAGCAGAAATGTGCATTCGACCCGTAGCGAAGACAACATTGTCGCCTTTTTCTAAGATATTAAGCACAATATCTTTCGTTTCTTTTGGAAACTCATTTTTTGAATTAAGTACGGTACCGTCTAAGTCGAAAACAAAGGTTCTTCTGCTATCACGACAAACTTCTTGCTTGGCCAAAATACTTCCCTCCATCATTATATATTATCACTAGTTCAAATTATTCCATGCTCTCCACAACGCAAAGAATTCATCTTCTGACAATTCTTCAGGACGAGCATTTGCACGAACACCACTTTCTTTTAGCATTATTTCTATTCTATCTTTGTCATCAACAAATGTCTTTAAATTATTGTATATGGTTTTCCTTTTTTGAGAAAAAGAATTTGAAACGAATGTCCAAAAAGATTCAACTTCAGATATATCGACAAACGGTATATATTCTTTCCTTGTAATTTTAAGAACGATACTATCGACATCTGGATTTGGAACGAATGCACTTTTGGGTACTAATAGTGCCTTCTCCACATTTGCAACTGTTTGAAGCACTACTGTTAAAAAACCGCGATTAGAACTACCGGGTTTTTCCAAGAGTCTCTCTCCAACTTCCTTCTGCATCATAATAGTAAGTGAAGAGAAGTCTGTGAATAATAGTCTTTTTAAAATAGGTGCGGTTATATAGTAAGGTATATTAGAAACGCACTTATATCCTTTCGGAAGAAATGAAATATCCAGTGCGAGAAAATCTGAAAAGATGAGATGAACGTTTGGAAAACTTGCCAGTCTTTCAACAAGAATAGGTTTCATTCGTTCGTCTATTTCAACGGCGTAAATAGTTGCCCCGCTCTTAGCGATAGCAACGGTCAAAGTACCTGCCCCGGCTCCAATTTCAAGCACTACATCATTCTCACTAACATTGGACACAGCAGCAATTTTCTCTGCATATTGTTCATTTGAAAGAAAGTTTTGTCCTAAGGACTTTTTCAAAGATACACCGTATTTTTTAAGATAATCAGAAGTCTTCAGTTAACTTAGCACCTACCTTAGAATATTTTTCAAATATTAAAGGTTACTTTCCAACCGATGTTTTAGGTTGTACAGACTTTGTGTTATTAACTCTTTCGACCACAATGCCATTTGAATATTCCATTTTCACTATACCTTGCTTGTCCTTAGTTATCTTTATCTCGGTTCCCTCATAAATTAATGTGTAAACATTCTCGGCAATTCTTTTGAGTTGTGCAATCCCAGATGCTTTCTCCGTTTGTGATGGATTGAAAAGCGCTTGTGGGATAAGTACTTGGAATTGTGGTTGTGGCATTCTTAGCATCATTTCAAAATGTGGAATTATAAAATTGTTATCGAGCAAGACTATATTTGGTTCTGTAAATGTAAATGTCTTGACTGATGGTGCTTTTGGATCATAGTATGCATAAAGTGTTATTGTAGTCTTATTCATTCTACATACGCCAAGAATCTTTGCTACCAATTCTCCATTTGTCCTGAATATTGCCTCATATACTTCAAAGAGTCCACGTTTTCCAAAAACTGTTCTTGTTTCAATTGTGTATTTCTCGCCATACTGAATTTCACTAACGCTTATCCAACCGTTCTTAGTTTCCTGAACAGTGATTTTTCCGAGCATCATGTTGTCAATCCTTGCAACGTACTCAACACCTAACATTACTGAGACAGACATTAGAAGAACCAGTGCGAAGAGACTAATTCTTATATATTTTGTCATATCATCACCTCCAACTTAATGATACACTAAGAACCTTAAAAAAAGATTAGAATTCCAGAACTTTTTCCACTGTACCATAAAGTGGACCTGCTGTGATTTTATTTACTTTAACAAGAACGGCCTTGCCTATTAAATCTTCTGAACCTTCAAATGATATTATCTTATTTCTCAAATCACGCCCATAGAAGAGTTTGTTCTTCGCCTGAGCTTCTACAATGACTTCCACAATCTTGTCTTTGTATTGCTCATTCAACTCTCTGTTTATCATCTTTTGTAAATTCAACAAATAAGACATTCTTCGAACCTTTGTTTTATAAGGTACATCGTCTTTTAAGTATTTCCAAGCGACTGTACCTTCTCGTGGGGAATAAACTGCGAGGTTCAACCGTTCGAATTTCATAGCTTTTACAAGGTCAACTGTTGCTTCGAAATCTTCATCACTCTCACCTGGAAACCCTACTATTATATCACTTGAGACAGATGCATCTGGTACTATCTTTCTTATATTCTCAATCAATGCGATATATTCTTCTCTTGTGTACCTACGGTTCATAGCTTTTAGAATATTATTGCTTCCATGTTGAACAGGTAAGTGAATTGAACGTGCTATCTTAGAGTTTTCAGCCATAGCCTTTGGAATTTCAAGTGAAAAGTCAGAAGGATATGAAGTCAAGAACCATAAACGCTTCACTTCTTCAATCTTTGCGGACTCTCTTAGAAGCATAGCAAGTGACGTACCATCTTTCAGGTCTTTACCGTATGCGTCAACATTCTGACCAAGGAATGTGAATTCTTTGTAGCCTTTTTGAGCAAGTGCACTTACTTCTTTAATTATTTCATTCATTGGTCTGGATTTCTCTCTTCCTCTTGTATATGGGACTATACAGTAAGTGCAGAATCTATCACAGCCATATATTATTGTCACCCATGCATGGTGTTTAGAATTCCTTGTTTCCACCCTATGATACTCGATTTCTTCGAGTGTATCTTCAAGGAAAAGCTGTTTATTTCCATTCTTTGCATTTGAAACAGCTTCTGGAACACTCGCTAACGCACGAGTACCAATAACAAAAGCTACACCTCTTTTGAAGAGATTTTCCTTCTCTTTTTCTGCCACACATCCCATAATACCTATCTTCTTACCTTTCTTCTTCAACTTTCCAATATGACTATACACCTTTTCTTCAGATTTTCTTCTAACAGCACAAGTGTTGAGTATAACTACATCCGCTTCATCTTCATTTTCGGTTAACTCGTAACCCTCATTTAAGAGCAGTTGTTTCACAATCTCTGTATCGTTTTCATTCATCTGACAACCATAAGTGAATACATGTACCTTCATTCAATTCCTCCTCTATATTTTAAAGAAATTCTATTACTCTACCAACAATTATACTTGAATTATTCTGAAATTCAAGAAACACAAAATCCCATCGAGTTACCAATGGGATCAATCGTGTTATGCAAAAATAACGCGTTCACTTAAAGGAGATTTTGTACGTATTCAACAACGACCTCTATAGCCTTATCATTGTACCCACCGCGTGGGATAATAATATCAGCATGTTTCTTTGTTGGTTCAACGTAAGCATCGTGCATAGGTTTAACTGTGTTGAGGTACTGGTTTATAACCGATTCGATTGTTCTACCGCGCTCAAATATATCTCTTTGAAGCCTTCTGATGAACCTTTCATCCCCTTCGGTATCGACATAAATCTTAAGGTCTGCGAGTGCGCGAAGCTCGTCATAGTAGAGAGCGAATATACCCTCAATTAGCAATATCGGTTTCGGGTCTACTCGAATGGAACTGTTGGCTCTTGTATACTGTGTAAAATCGTAATCTGGTAAGTCAATAGGTTTTCCAGTTAAGAGCTCTTTGACATGCTTTACTATGAGCATGTGTTCTATCATATCTGGATGATCATAGTTGGACTTCTTCCTTTCATCAAGCGGTATGTGTGACATATCTTTGTAGTAATTATCCATTGGTAGCATGACACATTTGTCAGGTCCAAGATTTTCCATGATGCGTTTCGTTACAGTAGTCTTTCCTGAACCTGTTCCACCGCCTATCAGAATAATATACATAAAAATACCTCCAGACATGGAATCTTTCGCTTTATAGTTAGCTATTTTGAAAACTTTTTACGTACGAGATGCACTGCAGCTTCCAATGAAACCCCACGCTCGACAGCATCAAAAACATTGCCGTAGCGTACCGAGACTTTAAAATTAGTCGACAGTTCGTTTATCTTCCTCTCCAGCATATTGGCGAACCACTTTGAACTACCTTCACCATACAACGCAATATCATCAACACCGAGCAAAAGGGTAGTATTTCCAAGCACATAAGCCAATTTATCTATTACATTTTCGTATATTTCCAAAGCTTTTGAGTTATTTGTTTTGTTAATATTTCTAATACTTTTTAAAATATCCCAGTAATCTTCTTCTTGCTCAATGAAATCTATAAATGAAATGTCATTACCTGTAAAATTCTTAAAGGCGACATAATCAGAAGCCACGGTCTCAAGACAACCAGTTGCTCCACAATAGCACTTTTCATTTCCTCCAAAGTACAAATGACCTAATGGAATACTCTTGAATTCATCTCTGCTAAATAATGCATGATATTCGTAGTAACAAGCACCAATACCAGTTCCATAATTCAGTACAAAGACACGCTCTTTACCTGAAGTCTTTGACTCATAAGCGGCTATAGCCTCGACATCTGATAAAATAATGAAAGGTAAACCAAGAGATTTTAACCTCAGTGCTTTAACCGGGTCGTAGTTATTAAGTTTCAAAATCTTTGAATCTACTTTCTCGTCATTCACATTTCCTGAAAATGCTATTCCGAGACTGTCAAAATCGTAAAATTTGTCGAATATGTTTTTGATTAACTCAGTAATACCAATGGCATTAAGATGTTCTTTTCTTACTCTTTGTTCGGTACATTCAAGTTCTTCACCATGGCCATTATAGATTACAGCTCTTATCTTTTCCCTGCCAACACTTATCGCAAGTATATGCCAAGCTCGTTTTGAAATCGAAATAAACTGAGGAGGCTTCCCCTGTGTTGGGACCTCCTCAGTTATTTCTATATAATCGATTAACTTATCGAGAAGATAAGTCATCGTTGATGGGTTAACGCCTATAATCTTCTCAAGATCTTTTCTGCGAATTCTCTTTTGTCTGAGAAGATGTAGTAATATTTTGCCTTCGTTTTTCAATTCTCTACCACCACAAAATTACCAAAAATAAAGAACAAGTACTACCTGTTGAGTATTATACAACAATTTACCTATTTTACAACTGATTCAATGAGTTCCAAATATCTTCTTACATGAGCTGTTGAAAGATATGTTTTTCTAACTTTTTCCTTTGCTCTCTTTCCAAAATCATTAAGTTTTGATTTGTTTTCCAAAAGTTCTGAAATTGCATTTGCAAGGTCATCAACATCTGTTCTTAAGTATCCATTGATTCCGTCTTCAATCTGTATCTTTACACCTCCAACAGGACGTGCAACAACAGGGTGTTCTTTCCACATCATTTCGCTTATAACAAGACCGAATCCCTCTCTCGTTGCGGTGTGCAAACCAACTGTTGAAAGCCTCTGAATTGCATTGACTTCTATATGACCAACGCCTTTCAAATCCGTGAGGAAGAAAATGTCTTTATCAGTTCCAGCGTATCTTAACACATCTTCAAAGAATATCCAACCCTCTGGATCGTCCTTTGCCATCGCTGAAACTATTGCTAATTGCACATCATGTCTTTCTTTGACTTTTCTGTAGACATCTATTGCTGAGAACAAATCTTTCCACGGATCGAATCTTGCAACGACTGTGATTAAAGGTTTTGAAACATCTATATTGTATCTCTTAGCAATCTCGACAATCTCTTTTTCATTCATTTCCATGTTTTTTGGACTTAGTGGGTCAATACTTGGTGGAAATTCAACTGCTATCTTATCAAATGGAGGTTTAACATAGTCCATGATATGGAATAGTGCCTTTTTGTACATTGTCATCTTACTTGTCAATCTATTCCACACCTTAAGGTTTGGTGTGCTTGTGTCGATATGACATCTCCATATGTACTGGGTATCTGTTGAGTTTAAGAAGTACGGTATATAAGCTGGTTGAGGGTCGTGAATTATTAAAACATCTGAATCAAGTTTAAGCTTTTTAGCATTTTCTTCGTTCACCTTTTCAAATAACTCCCACTCTTCATTGCTTATTTCAATATCAGCCCCCTGGAGAGTATTATGGAGCTTCTTTGTTACGTTAAAGAATTCCATCGGAGCTTCGAGTACTTCCCAGCTTGCGTCTATACCTGCATCTCTCATCAATGGGACAATCGTCATAAGCAGTTCAGCAACACCGCCACCATATGCTGTTGCGTTAACATGTACAACTTTTAGACCCTTCAATCTCTTTCCAAGTTCGAATATGGCTTCGACATCCTCACTTGCAAACACGCTGTAATCAGAGAGCTTCTTAACAGGTAGTTCTACAGTCATTTACAATACCTCCCTTTTAATATGAGATGTTATTTGCGGCTTTGGAAATATTATTCACATTTCCATGTTATGTTTGAATTTCGAATATATTCTTCACTATATTTTACAACAAGGTCTCAAAGATTTTCGATTGTTATTTTCGGTTAATTTTCCTGAAAATTGTTTCACGAGCCTTGATTATATTAACTATATTTGTGTAAGTTTTTCATAAATCTGATTTTCATTCATTTTCTATATTTTGTGGAATTTAAACGCTCATGTTATACTCAATTTGAAATTCGAAATTACCCACACTAAAACATTGGGAGGTGTTAGTATGAAGAAGTTCTTATTGATGAGTTTATTACTTATTTTGTCAGTGGTAACGTTTGCTTCCTCGAGAGTTACGATTACTATGACAGCGGGTGCGGTAGGTAAGGAGCTTGAGGTTCTTTATGCTCAGCTTGATGCCTTTATGAAACAAAACCCAAACATTAAGGTTTCAGTGATGCCTATGCCAAACTCCTCAACGGAAAGACATGACCTTTATGTTACTTACCTTGCGTCTGGTGAAAAGGAACCAACAATACTTATGCTTGATGTTATCTGGCCAGCAGAATTCGCACCATATCTTGAAGATTTATCAGCTGATAAAGACTTCTTTGAACTTAACAAATTCCTTCCTGGAACAGTCAAGGCAGCAACGGTTGGTGGAAAGATAGTAGCAGTGCCTTGGTTTACAGATGCAGGTATGCTTTACTACAGGAAGGACTTACTACAGAAATACGGTTTTAAGAATCCTCCAAAGACATGGGACGAACTCGTAACAATGGCAAAGACAATAACGGCTAAGGAAAAGAATATTCAGGGATTCGTGTGGCAGGGTGCAAGATACGAAGGTTTGGTTTGTGATTTTATGGAATACCTTGTTTCCTATGGTGGAGATGTTCTCGATGACAATGACAATGTTATAATTAACAGTCCCGCAGCAGTTAGGGCTCTCCAATTCATGGTTGACATGATTTACACACACAAGATATCTCCACAAGCAGTCACAACATACATGGAAGAAGAAGCAAGAAGAGCATTCCAAAATGGTCAAGCAGTATTTATGAGAAACTGGCCATATGCTTGGGCACTCTTGAATGATCCAAAAGAATCAAAGGTTGCCGGTAAAGTTGGAGTTACACCACTTCCAGCAGGTCCTGGTGGTAAATCAGCGGCAACACTTGGTGGATGGATGCTTGGTATAAATAAAAATGCTACACCTCAAGAAAAAGAAGCAGCAAAGAAATTGGTGAAATTCCTTACTGGTTACGACCAACAGCTCTACAAAGCAGTCAACGCTGGACAAAATCCAACGATGATGGATGTTTACAAGGATCCAGCACTCAAAAAAGCAGCTCCATTCATGGTTGAATTGTATGGAATGTTCATTAACGCTGTTCCAAGACCAAGAACAGCAAAATACAGCGAAATCTCCGATGTCATTCAAAAGTACGTCCATGCGGCTTTGACAAAGCAAGCAACACCTCAAAAAGCAATAGAAGACATGGCAAAGGAACTGAACAAAGTACTCGGCAAATAAGAAGCGCATGTAACTAATTCATACAAGCCGGGGGAATTATTTCCCCCGGTTTTTCAAAAGAATCGGGAGGTGGAGCTGTTGAAGGTAAAGACAAAAGAAACAGTTGTAGCATGGTGGATGGTTTTGCCAGCATTGTTGGTAATATCGATAATTGCATTTTTCCCGCTCTTTAAGACTTTTTACGACAGTTTTTATAAATTTGGATTGAGACCTGATATAGAGAAGACATTTGTTGGTTTGGAAAACTACGTTGAATTATTTAAACATGACGAGCGCTTCATAGCCGCATTAAAGACAACGATAATTTTTACCATTGTATCTGTTGCTTTGGAGACGGTATTTGGTCTGCTCATCGCTATTGTTGTAAATCAACCGTTTAGATTTAGAGGTGTTGTTCGTGCAGCAATGCTAATCCCATGGGCAATCCCTACGGCAATCTCCTCACAGATGTGGAAGTGGATGTTCAACGACCAAGGGGGTATTATAACAAAAATACTTGAAACTCTCAGGATTATTGAACCTGGAGTACCAATACTGGGACTTCCGAATACAGCATTATGGGCAATTATTGCCGTTGATGTGTGGAAGACGACACCGTTCATGGCGCTATTGATACTTGCTGGATTACAACTAATTCCTGAAGAATTGTACGAAGCTGCAAGAATAGATGGAGCGGGTGTAATGCAGCGCTTTACAAAGATCACCCTTCCTATGCTTAGTTCAACGATTGCGGTTGCTTTGATATTTAGAACGCTCGACGCACTCAGAGTATTTGATGTTGTTTTCATAATGACCCGTGGCAGTGTAGGTACTGAAACTTTGGCGGTTTACAATAGAGTATTGCTTATGGATAGAGCATTTACAGGTGCTTGGTTTGGTTACGGTTCTGCGCTTTCAGTTCTTATATTCTTGTTGATTTCTATCTTTGCGATTATCTACATAAAGTCATTAAAGCTCAAGTTAGAATAAGAGGTGATAATAATGACAAGCAAGTCAAAGAGACGCACTTACAAAACATTACTGATTGTTGCTGTTATATTTATTTTAATTTGGTGTATATTCCCATTTTATTGGGCAATTATATCTTCACTAAAACCAAATTTAGAACTTTTCGATCCAAATCCAACATTCTGGCCTAAAAATCCAACTTTTTCAAACTATGTCAAGGTCTTCCAAGAAAGGCCATTCCACGTGAATATTTGGAATAGTATCGTTGTTTCAGGTATTACAACTTTAACAACTTTGATCTTTGGGTCTTTTGCCGGATATGCTATTGCTCGGTTACACATGAAAGGTAAAGCGATAGTTATGTCATTAATACTTGCAGTTAGTATGTTTCCACAAATTTCCATACTTGGTTCACTTTTTGTTATCCTAAGAAAACTTGGGTTTATTAATACCTACCAAGGGCTCATTTTGCCATATGTTGCAATAACTCTTCCATTAACAACTTGGATACTTCAAAATTTCTTTAGAGACCTCCCAAAAGAAATAGAAGAAGCTGCGGCAATAGATGGATGTTCGAGACTTAGGACATTATTCCAGATTGTCTTTCCGATGTCTGCGCCTGGTCTTGTGGCAACCGGATTACTGACATTTATAACAGCTTGGAATGAGTTTCTCTTTGCCTTTACTTTTATGCAAAAGCCTGACTACTACACCGTTCCAGTTGCCATAGCCATGTTTGCAGGTAGAAGTCAATATGAGCAACCATGGGGACAGCTTATGGCAGCAGCGGTTATCGTCACTGTTCCACTTGTAACACTTGTATTGATATTCCAGAATAGAATTATTGCCGGTCTTAGCTCCGGTGCAGTTAAGGGATAAGAAACGCAACGGATAAAATAGGAGTGATACAATGATACTTTTTGTTGGAGAATTGCTTGCTGATGTAATTACCGAAGAAAGATTTGATACAGCAGAGCATTTTACTATGAAAATTGGAGGTTCACCAGGTAACATTGCGAGATACTCTTCACAACTTGGAATTCCAACAAGAATAATTTCAAAAATTGGTATGGATCCAATTGGAAAGAGAATAATTAATAAGTTAATAACTGAAGGTGTCGATGTTAGATATGTAAAAGAGGATAGCGAGCACGGAACGACTCTTGTCTTTGTCCAGAAAACAACGGAAAGTCCTGATTTCTTTGTGATTCGTGGTGCTGATAGATATATCGAACTTGAGGAAAGCGAAATGGAGCAAGCTCTGGAAGGTGCAAAGATTATACACTTCAGTTGCTGGATGCTAACTTTCCAGAATCTTTTTAACTTAACAATGAAGCTTATTGAAAAAGCACTTGAAAAGGGAATAGCCGTGTCTTTTGATCCCAACTGTAGAGATAAGCTCTTCGGGTGTTCAAAGATTGCTACGGATAGAATTTTGCAAATTCTTAAATATACAACTTATGCGAAACCATCCTTAGACGATGCCGAGGCTATTTTTGGTGAAGTCGAGGACTTGAAAGAAATGAACGATTTTCCTATTGAGAAAGTCAAATACTATGTAGAGAAGTTTCATGCATATGGTGTTAGGTATGTTGTTTTAACTGCTGGAAAGCATGGTGCGTTTGCTTCAGATGGAAGTAATTTCATTCAAATACCAACCCACGCAAAGAAGGTTATTGACGCAACTGGAGCAGGAGATGGTTTTTGGGCAGGGATGTACTTTGGATTGATAAATGGTTATGATTTTTTCAAATCATGCGAGATTGGGAGCAAAGTTGCCGGATATATAGTTGGTTTTGTTGGAGCTGATGCGCCAATTTCTGATTTAAAAGGCGAGTTGTAAATAATACTTGGAAAAGAGGTGAACCAATGAGTGGTGTAAAGAAAATAGCATTCTTCAACCCACAGGGAAATTTTGATAAGAACGACAGCCATCTGACTGAACATCCTGACTTTGGCGGTCAGCTTGTATATGTTAAAGAACTCGCAAAAGCACTTGGTGAGTTGGGAATAGAAGTGGATATAATTACAAGACAGATAATTGATAACGAATGGCCTGAGTTTTCAGAACCATACGATTATTATCCAGATGCTCCGAATATTCGTATAGTTAGAATTCCATTTGGTGGAGAGAAATTCTTAAAAAAGGAAGAACTGTGGAAGTATTTGCCGGATTATGTTGAAAAGATTTACGAATTATATAATTCAGAAGGTAGGTTTCCTGATTTTGTAACTACTCATTATGGTGATGGTGGTATTTCTGGAGTTATGTTTTTGGCAAAGTGTGGAGTACCTTTTTCATTTACAGGACATTCCCTCGGTGCATGGAAGATGGAAAAAGTCCTTGCTTCGGGCATGTCTATTGAAGAAAGTGAAAAAAAATACCGATTCTCGATAAGGATTTTAGCTGAGAATTTATCCATAAAATATGCTTCTTTTGTTGTTTGTAGTACAAATCAAGAAAGATTTGAACAATACTCACACAAACTTTACGAAGCGGATCCATACAGCGAAAAGTTCAAAGTTATTCCACCCGGGATAAATCATAGAATATTTACCACCGAAAAAAAACCTGAGGATATAAACATAAAAAAGTATATCGAATCAATCCTTTCTAAAGCACCACTTAAAAGAGCTCGCTTACCTTTCATAATTATGTCGAGTAGATTAGATAGAAAGAAGAATCACATCGCTGTTGTTAAAGCTTTTATAAACACTGAAGAACTGAAAAATAAGTCAAATCTTCTTATAGTTGTTCGTGGGATTGACAATGTTGTGGAATATGCGAACAAAGGTGATTCTGAAGAAGCACTTCTTTTGAGAGAGATAATTGAATGTGCTGAGCAGGAGATTGGTAAAACCATCTTCTTTGCAAACATATCTGATCAAAATCACCTTGCCAGTCTGTATCGAATAGCAGCTGAACTGGGGTCTATTTTTGTCCTTCCGGCACTTTACGAACCGTTTGGCCTTGCGATAGTTGAAGCCGCTGCCTGTGGTTTGAAGGTGGTTGCGACAAAAAACGGAGGACCTTCTGAGATCTTTTCTAATGGTGAAGGATTATTAATTGATCCAGAAGATATTACAGATATTGCACGTAAGCTTATTCTTGCTTTAGAGCAATTCGATGCTACTAAATCTATTGCGTTAGCTAAAAAGTTTAGTTGGGAGAATACTGCTTTGGGATATTTAACAAACATTGAAAAGGCATTAACTACCAAAACAAATATCGAGGTTGACAAGAAAGAGCTCAAAGAGTTTTTAGATATGACAAATGCTATCAAAGAATCTTTATAAATGCTATATTGCTAAGAATGAATAAACTATCACCCCTCTGAGAAAATCTCAGAGGGTTTTTGTTAAAAAAACACTCTTGGTAGTGTGTTGAATAATTTCTTAGTGATGATATAATTTCAATGATATGACTAAATCTTGTGAAATACGGGAGAGGTGAATAACTTTGAAGCTGGGGCACCTTTTGGAGACTATTAGAAAGTTTATTGTTTTTGACAACATTCCGGAAACAATCAAAGATACAGAGGTAACTGGGGTGTCCAACAATTCAAGCAAAGTTAGACCGGGTTCTCTTTTTATCTGTAGAAAGGGTTCGAAATTTGATTCACATACAATCGTTAATACATTGCAGAGAGAAAATGGTGTAATTGCATTTGTGACTGAACAAGAGATTGATAACTCATTGCCATACGTTCAAGTATATGACAGCAGACTTGCTGAAGCATTCCTTGCTGCCGAGTTTTACGAACATCCATACAAAAAATTAATCACATTTGGTGTTACTGGGACAAATGGAAAAACCACATGTGCGCATTTATTCCACCATATAATGCAACAACTCGGACTAAATGGTAGCCTTTCTGGAACTGTTATGAATGATATCATGGGTGACAAGTTCTATGTTCATAACACAACACCAGATGCTCTCACGTTGATGGAAAATATGTCTAAGACTGTTAAAAGTGGTGGTGGCTATTATTCAATGGAAGTTTCGTCACACTCACTTGATCAAGCACGGGTTGAAACAATTAAATTCGATATTGCGGGCTTAACAAATATAACACGAGATCACTTGGATTATCATCCAACATTTGAGCATTACGTAAATTCAAAGCTCCATATATTTGACCTACTTAAAAAAGACGGAATAGCGGTAATCAATGAAGATTATCTCCATCTAATTACAGGTAGGAATATTCCAAACCTTGTATCGTTTGGAGTTAGTGAAAAGGCTACGTACCGTATCTCCGATATAACATCATCAATAAATGGAACAACGTTTACATTAAAAACACCAAATGGTTATAAGAAGGTTTACACACAGATGATAGGTGAGTACAATGCGTTTAATACTACATTAGTTGTAGCCGGATTGATTGAACTTGGCTATGAAGTAGATGAAGTAATAAGCTATGTAAGTACATTTAGAGGAGTTGACGGACGATTTGAACCAATACCCGAAGCAAAGAAACTCGGAATAGATGTGATAATAGATTTTGCGCACTCACCAGATGCGTTAGAGAAAGTAATACTTAGCGCTAGAAAGCTTGCCAAGGGAAGAGTAATAGTTTTATATGGTGCTGGTGGAATGTCTGATAAAGGAAAAAGACCAATGATGGCAGAGGTTGTTACTAAGCTTGCTGATATAGCTATATTGACCACTGATGACCCACGCGGTGAAGATCCAGAAGAGATAATCAAAGAAGTAGAACGTGGGGTTCAGCCGAATTCACTTTCATTAACTGTGCTTGATAGACGTGAAGCGATAGACACAGCTATCACCCTTGCAACACGTGGTGATATTGTGTTGATTACGGGTAGAGGTCACGAGCCTTACCAGATATTTAGTGATACTCTGAAAATTCCATTTAAAGATCGAGATGTGGCACTTGACATAATTCTTTCAAAAATCAATAAAAATCACGGTCGCGATAGTGACAAGTAACAATTCAAAAATTAAAAGTACACAGTATTGTTTATGGAGTGATATGATGAATTTGAAAGAATTAGTAGGTCACCGATTTGTTGTCGATTCTCGAGAAGTGAAACCTGGAGATGTATTTGTTGCGATAAAAGGAAATCGAGTTGATGGACATGATTTTGCAAAGCAGGCTGTTGAATCGGGTGCTTTTGCTGTTATTGTAGAAAAGGACTTGGGTTTAGAAAATCAGATTATAGTTCCAAATACAGTAGAATTTCTTGGTATGTACTCAAGTAAAATTATTGAAAAGTTCAATCCGAAGATAGTTGGTATAACTGGTTCAAATGGTAAGACAACAACGAAGGAGATAGTTGCAGCTGTATTGAGCGCCGAAATTCCTACATTTAAAAACGAAGGCAACCTCAACTCTGAGATAGGTTTACCACTTGCTATCATTAACTCGTATCAAGGAGAACCGTTACTTGTACTTGAGATGGCGCAGAGAAATATCGGTGATATAGAGTATCTGTGTAAATTATTCCCGCCTGACATAGGTGTTCTACTCAATGTTGGAAGTGCCCATGTAGGCATTGCTGGTAGTGTCGAGAATATTTTTAGAGGTAAGTGGCAGATAGTAGAGTTTTCTAAACGCGCTCTTGTAAATTATGATGATGAGCGAATGAGATGTGGCAAATGTCGATACTTCGGTACTATCGGTGGAGATTATGTATTAAAAGAAAAAAGATTTAACGGCAAATCCACACTTGTGACCTTTGCAACAATTGAAGGTGAATTCTACTATTCTATGCAAGGATATTGGACAACGGCAATGGTAAACTCGTTACTTGTTGCTTTCGGGCTTGCAGATATGCTTGACATAGCTTTTAACCCTATCAAATTATCAACATTCAAACCGCCTAAAGGAAGATTCAACGTTCAGCAACTGGGAAATGGTTTTCTTATTGATGATACTTACAATGCAAGCTACGAATCATTTAAACATGCTATTGATGAATTGCTTGAAAACTTCCCTCGACCTTTGTACGCAATAGTTGGGGCAATGAAAGAACTTGGAGAAATGTCAAAATTTTACCACGAAAAGCTTGCAAAATTACTTGAAGACCTCGACGGGGTTATTATTTACGATAAAGAAGAAGAATCTAAGGATATAAATCCATCGAATTTGCTCTTTAGAAGTAATGAAGAAAGCCACATTGTTGAGTTTATTCAAAAAAAATTTTTAAATAATGATTTTTCTGGAACGCTTTATTTTAAAGCATCCAGAGCAGTAGAGCTTGACAAGGTAGTAGAAAAATTGGCAAATGTAGATAGGAGGCCATTTTAATGAACATATTAACAGCCGTTGTCTTTTTTTCTG
>Ga0197142_1001441_pt1 | contig 21825 bp, 19 predicted proteins | sample GBS60_MetaG_FD_148614 | JGI IMG/M metagenome (GOLD analysis project Ga0197142, IMG submission 148614) | Sediment microbial communities from Great Boiling Springs, Gerlach, Nevada, United States - GBS 60_MetaG | ecosystem: Environmental > Aquatic > Thermal springs > Hot (42-90C) > Sediment... | reverse complement strand
GCGCCGTGATTCCCCCACGACCTTGCTTACGCCTGCTATGACCCTTCCCGACCAACTGGCCCATCTTCTCTCCCAGGCCGTCGCCGCCGCGCAGGCAGCAGGTGAGCTGCCTGTCGTAACCCTACCACCGCTTGCCGTCACACGACCCAAACAGAGTGACAAAGGTGACTTTTCCTGTGCCGTGGCCCTGCAAATCCAGCGCAGCGTCAACCAGGCCCTGACCGCGGCCGATCGGCCGACGCTGACGCCTCTGGCGATCGCGGAGACCATCGCCCGCCATCTGCCGGCCGCGGCCTATCTGGCGCGGGTCGAAGTGGCGCCACCGGGCTTTCTCAACTTTTTCATTGCCTCCGACTGGCTGGCCCACCAGGTCGAAGCCATCGTGCGCCAGGGGCCTGCCTACTACCATACCGACCTGGGCCAGGGGGCACGGGTGCAGGTTGAGTTCGTCAGCGCCAATCCCACCGGGCCCCTCCATTTCGGCGGCGCCCGCAATGCCGCCATCGGCGACACCCTGGCCCGCCTGCTGAGCGTCTGTGGGTATCAGGTGCAGCGGGAGTACTACATCAACGACCGCGGGGCCCAGGTGGATACCTTTGCCGCCACCCTCTGGCGCCGCTACCAACAGCTCCACGGCCTCGATGTCAGCATCCCGCCCGAAGGCTACCCCGGCGCCTACGTGATCGATTATGCCCGCGCCATCCAGGCCGAGCACGGGGATAGCCTGCTGAGCCTGTCCGAGGCCGAGGCCATCCCGGTTTTCCGGCGCCTGGGCCTGGCCCTGGTCACGGCCGAACTGGCCGACGATCTGGCACAGATGGGGGTGACTTTTGACGAGTGGTTTTCCGAACAAAGCCTCTACGATAGCAGCGTTTTTGCCCGTGTGCAGGCCATCCTGCGCGAACAAGGCGATCTGTATGAGAAAGACGGCGCCATTTGGTTTCGGGCCAGTCGCTATCTCCCGAAAAGCGATCGCGATGAGGTCTTCTTGCGCTCGAACGGCGAACCCGGTTATTACGCCAGCGATATCGCCTACCACTATCACAAGTTTGTGATTCGCGGCTTCGATTGGGTCATTGACGTGTGGGCGGTGGATCACCAGAACCAGGCCGCGCGCATGCCGGCCATGCTCCTGGCCCTGGGCATCGATCCCAAGCGGCTGAGCATCGTCCTCTACGATCTGGTGACCCTCAAGCGCGGTGGGGTCGAGGTCAAAATCTCCAAGCGCTCCGGCGATCTGATCACCATGCGCGAGGTGTTGGACGAGGTTGGCTCCGATGCCGCCCGTTTTCTCCTGCTCAGCTATTCGAACGAAGCCCGGATTGATTTCGATCTCGACCTGGCCGTGGCGCAAAGCGCCGAGAATCCGGTGTATTACGTCCAATATGCCCATGCGCGGGTGGCTTCTATCTTGCGCAAAGCAGCGGCCCAGGGTCTGAATAGCGCAGGCGCCGATCTGAGTCTGCTCACCCATCCGGCCGAACTGGCGTTGCTGCGGAAAATGTTGCAATTGGGCGAAGTCATCCTCGAAGCGGTACGGCACCTGGCACCTCATCACCTGCCTCATTACGCCCTCGAGCTGGCCCGAACCTTCACCGCTTTTTACGATGCCTGTCGGGTCATCTCGTCCGACCCGACCGAAAGGGAGTTGACCCGCGCCCGCTTGCGGCTGGTTGAGGCCGTCAAAATCACCCTGGCGCATGTCCTCGATCTGATGGGCATGACGGCACCGGAGACGATGTAAGGGCCTGTTCTGCTTCTTACGTCCGGTTCTATCCGATTCCGCTATGGTTCCTTCTTCCACCCATCGTGTTCTGATCTCCGATCCCCTGGCCCAGACCGGCATTGACCTCCTCCTTCAGGCCGGTTTCGAGGTGGATATCCGCACCGATCTCTCAACCGATGAACTCAAGGCCATCATCGGCGCATACGATGCCCTTATCGTCCGCAGCGGCACCCGAGTCACGGCCGAGGTCATCGCGGCGGCCGCACGCTTGAAAGTGATTGCCCGTGCCGGGGTAGGTATTGACAATGTGGACGTGGCGGCGGCCACCCAGCGGGGTATCATCGTGGCCAATGCCCCTACCGGCAATGTCGTGGCGGCTGCCGAGCATACCATCGCCCTGCTTATGGCCATGGCCAGGCAGATTCCGGCGGCGCATCTCTCGATGATGCGGGGGGAGTGGAAGCGTCATGACTTTATGGGCGTGGAGGTGCGCGATAAGACCCTGGGGCTGTTGGGTTTGGGTCGTGTGGCCGGGAATGTGGCCCGTCGCGCCCAGGGCCTCAGTATGCGTGTCCTGGCCTATGACCCCTATGTGGCGGCCGATTATGCCGCCAACCTGGGGGTGGAGCTGGTCGGGCTGGAGTCGTTACTGGCCACCAGCGACTTTGTTTCCATCCATCTGCCCCTGACCGACCAGACCTGCAACCTCCTCGATGCCCAACGCCTGGCTTTGTGCAAACCCGGAGTCCGTATCATCAACACGGCCCGCGGGGGGATTCTCGACGAAGAGGCTCTGCTGGCCGCCCTTGACAGCGGCCATGTGGCCGGCGCCGCCCTCGATGTCTTTGCCCAGGAGCCGCTGCCGCCCACGTCGCGGCTGCGCTGCCATCCCCGCGTTATCCTCACCCCTCATATCGGCGGCTCGACCACCGAGGCCCAGGACCAGGTCGCCGTTGACGCCGTCACTCAGGTTATCGATGTCCTTTCCGGGCGGCCCGCCCGCTATGCCGTCAATGCGCCCCTTATCCCCCCCGGTCAGATCGAGTTCCTGACGCCTTTTGTCCACCTGGTCGAGACCATGGGCCGGTTCCTCAACCAATTCTCGCCCATGCAGATCGAACAGGTGGAGCTGACGGTGCACGGTCCGATTGCCGAATACGACACGACGGTGTTGCAGGCGGCGGCCTTGCGGGGCCTGTTGGCCAATGTCGTGGAAGAACGGGTCAACATCGTCAATGCCGATCTTATTGCCCGGCGCCGGGGCATTATCGTTTCGGAGCGACGCCAGCGCCATCACTATGAGCGTTATGAGAACATGGTCACGTTGACCGTGCGTTCCGATGACCATGCGGCCAGCGTGCGCGGGAGCGTCCTCGGTGGGGAACCGCATATCGTTGCCATTGAGGATTTGTGGGTGGATTTCGTGGCGCGCGGCCATTTTCTGCTGAGCTGGCATCAGGATCGGCCCGGCATCATCGGCGCCATCGGCACCCTGCTGGGCCAGAACGATATCAACATCGCTTTCATGCATGTGGGCCGTCGCAGCCCGCGCGGGGAGGCCATCATGGTCCTCAACACCGATGAACCGGTGCCGGCCTCGCTTCTTCCCGCTATTAATGCCATCGTGGCCACCTATCGCGCCCGTACTATCTCGCTATAGGCTCCGATGGATGGATCCCTCCGATTTGGATCGCTCTGATAGCGACTGGTATACTGGTAAATCCACCCTTTTGCAGGAGATCGTCCTTCGTGACCACCTTCATTCTTATCGCCCAAATCATCATCGCCGTCCTCATCGTCGTGCTGGTCGTGTTGCAAACCCAATCCAGCGGCGCCGGCAGCATGTTCGGCAGCGACACCACGGTCTATCGCACCCGTCGTGGGTTGGAAAAAACCCTCTACCAGCTGACGATCGCGGTATCGGTCTTGTTTTTCGTCATCTCCATCGTAGCCGTTATCCTCGCCGGATAAGCGCGCGCATCGTCGTTCTCTTTACCGGCCCGGTCACCTGGGTCTGCTTCCTTTCCCGTGAGTCGTCATATCCGCTGGCAGGCTACGCTGGCGTTGTTGGGGTTGCTGCTCATCGGCGCCCTGCTCAGCTACGCCACGTATTCCTACACGACGGTTGAGATACCGGCGCGCGGCGGGGTTTTTGTCGAAGGGGTTGTCGGCAATCCCCAATACATCAATCCGGTCCTCTGTCAATACAACGACGTAGACCGGGATTTGTGCGTGCTCGTCTTCAACGGCCTGTTGCGCTATGACGAACGCGGGGAACTGCAGCCCGATCTGGCCGAGCGTTGGGAGGCGAGTCCGGCCAGCGATGTCTTCACCTTCACCCTGCGGAGCGACGCCCGCTGGCATGACGGACTGCGCCTCACCGCCGAGGATGTCATCTTTACGGTGCAACTGTTTCAGGACCCCGACTTGCCGGTCCTGCCCGATCTGGCCGGGCTGTGGCGTTCCGTCATCCCCACGAAGGTGGATGAGCGCACCGTGGTGTTTGCCCTGACCCAGCCCTACGCTGCCTTTCCCGACTATACGACCATCCGCTGGTTCGGCGTATTGCCCAGGCACTACTGGCAACGCTATCTCCCGCGGGAGCTGACCCAGGCTCAGCTCAATACCCAACCCATCGGCAGCGGTCCCTTTCGGGTGACGGCCGTAGATAGCCAGCGTGTCCGTCTGGAACCGGTACCCCAGGGCTTCGCCACCCAGCCCATGTTGGACGCCCTCGAGTTCCGTTTCTTTGGGGACTACACGGCCGTGCTGGCGGCCATTGAACGGGGCGAAGTCCAGGGTATCAGCCGGGTACCGCCGGAACTGCTGGCCCAGGCCGAGGCGATGCCCAATCTGCAGCTCTTCCCGTCCACTCTGCCGGGCTTCGCCATGATCCTCTTCAATTTGACCTCGCCCAATGCACCTTTCCTGGCCGAACAGAAGGTGCGCCAGGCCCTGGCCTATGGGATCAACCGCCGGCATCTCCTGGAAGAAGTCATCCCGGGATTAGGCGTCCCTGCCGACAGCCCGATCCTGCCCGGCACCTGGGCCTACAATCCCGACGTACCGACCTATCCTTACGACCCGGAGCGAAGTCGGCGTCTGTTGGATGAGGCCGGATGGGTGGATACGGACGGGGATGGCGTGCGCGAAAAGGATGGCGTCGTTATGACCATGACCCTTTTGAGCGATGACGCCCCCACATCGGTGCAAACCATTCAGGCCGTTGCCGAGGATTGGGCGGCTCTGGGTGTACGAGCCGTACCCCAGGCGGTCTCCTTTGCCGGGCTGGCCGGCGATTTTCTCATGACGCGCAATTTCACGGCTGCGCTGATCATCCAGGAGTATCTGGGCGATCCCGACCCCTATCCCCTCTGGCATTCGACCCAGGTGGCACCCAACGGCCAAAACTTTACCGGCTGGCAGAACCGCCAGGCCGATATTGTCATGGAACAGGCGCGCATCACCACCCATCGCGAGCTACGCCGTCAGCTTTACGAGGAATTTCAGGTCCTCTTTGCCCAGGATGTCCCGGCCGTGCTTTTGTATTACCCGCTTTACATTTACGGCGTCTCGACGAGCGTGCGCGAGGTCGAGATCGGACGGTTGAACGAACCGGCCGACCGTTTTCGCACTTTTCCTCGCTGGTACATGCGCACGGAGACGATCACCCGCGTCGAACGCCGGACATTGGAGCTTGACAAATGGCCGGAGTAGTGGTTAATATAAATACGTCGAAGCCATGGAGCGACCATGGCCACGAGTAAGCCGATGTGGCGGAACTGGCAGACGCGCTGCGTTCAGGGCGCAGTGGGCAGGCGCCCGTGGGGGTTCAAATCCCTCCATCGGCACTGTGTCTGTAGAACTTCGGAAGCCCGTCGGGCTCCCGAAGTTTTCTTTTAGGAGCCGTGAGACTCTCTCCTGCGACACAACAACGCTTCCCCAAGGTGCGACGCCTGGTGGTCGCGCTCGTGGCCGTGTTTTGGCTGGGGCTGATCGTCGTTTACAGCGGACGTGTGCTGATGGAAGAGCAAATGCGGAGCGAATTGAGCGCCATGCAGACTCGCGTGGCCGCCGAACAACAGCGACAACAGGCATTACAGGCCCTGATTGCCGAGGCCGACGACCCGGCGGCAGTCGAAGCTTTTGCCCGCGAGGCCAATCAGGCACGACCGGGGGAAGTCATCATCGTTCCCTTCTTCGTGACGCCCACACCGTTGCCAGCGGGTGAAGGTCTGCCGTCGCCGTCTACCTCGTCTCGACCCAACTGGCGGTTGTGGTGGAATTTGCTGGCGACACCGACGCGGCCATAGCCGCTCCGGTCTCGTCTGGGTCCAACCGGATCGACTGCACGGTGGCATGCCATCCCAACAGGCGCTGGAGCGCCATTTGCAGCGCCGTGGGATCGCCCGTCGTATAAAAACCATATCGGGGCGTCGACGCCGAGGGTGCGGCCAGGTCGTGTGCCTGCAACAGACGCCGGACCTGGCGGGCAATCGCGGGGGCCGGGTCGATAATTTCAACCCCGTCACCGACGATGCGGCGGAGAAGCGGCATGACAAAGGGGTAATGGCTACAGCCCAGGACCAGCTCATCGATCCCGGCGCTCAGCAGGGGCGCCAGCCAGGCCCGCAGTTGCGCTTCCACTTCGGCATCGTCGAGCCGACCGGCTTCAATCCACTCTACCAGGCCGGGACATGTCTGCGAATAGACCTCGACCCCATCGGCAAACCGTTCGAGCAGACTGTGAAAGCGTTGCGCCATCAGCGTACCCGGTGTCGCCATGACGCCGACTTTGCCGACGCGTGTGCGCAGACTGGCCGGTTTGATCGCCGGTTCCATCCCGACCACGGGCATATCAGGCCATTGCGCCCGCACCTCGTGCAAAGCCGCCGCCGAGGCCGTGTTACAGGCAATGACGACCAGCTTGGCCCCCTGCCCGCGCAACCAGGCCACGGCCGATCGCGTCAGGGCGGCAATTTCGGCAGACGGACGCGAGCCGTAGGGGACATGGGCCTGGTCTGCCAGGTAGAGGGTGCTCTCGTAGGGCAATAGAGCGACGATCTCCCGCCAGACCGATAGTCCACCCACACCGGAATCGAAAACGGCAATGGGAGCGATAGGCGAGGCCGACATCGGTGGGGTATTATAGCGAGCGGAAGACGCCTTGCGCGAACGTGCCGAAGGTCCTTGCCTCATCCACCGTTAGCGGTCTGATTGGCCTATGCTTTTGCGCTTTTTACCTGTTCCTCGCCATCGGCTTGTCCTGGCCGGCTTCCTGCTGGTCATGCTGGTGCTCTATCTGATCACCCTGGACAACGGCCTGCGTCCGGGCGAACTGGCCGGCGGCGATCTGATCACCCATCAGTATGCCCAGGTACAGGCGCGGCCGGCCAACGCGCCGGGCTATCCGCTCTATACCCTGGGCGGCTGGCTCTGGTTTCACGGCTGGCGCACTCTGGCGCGAACCCTGGGTATCGAACCGAATCCCGTTGCCCTGCTGGGTGCGTATTCGACCCTATGGGCGTTGGTTGCGCTGACCCTGCTTTTTTTGTTGCTTTATCATGTAACCAACAGAAATTTGGTAATTACGCTGGGAATTTCGCTATTTTATGGAGTTACCTATTTTTTCTGGTATTATAGCGTCACAACTGAACAGTACACATCGGCCGTAGCGCAGACCCTGGCCATAGCCTGGCTGGTTCATCGCTGGGACGAGCAGCGACGGGATGGTCAACTGTACGGCCTGGCGCTGTTGTTGGGTCTGAGCCTGGCCCATCTCGTCACGGTGCTTTTCATAGCGCCGGGCGTTTTGCTTTTTCTCATCGCCACCAGGCCGGATTTGTGGCGCCGGGGTCGCCTGCTCGGTCGGAGCCTGCTCCTGGCCCTGGCGCCGCTGCTGAGTTACGGTTTCATCTACCTGCGCGGGGCGCAACACCCGGAATGGCGCGGGGTGGGAACCTGGCCGAGCACCTGGGCCTGGTTCCTGGATTTCCTCTCCACCCGCCAGGGTCGTGACGAACTCACCTGGACTCTGGGCCCCCTGGCCGGGGGTTTTCCGCATCTGATGATCGCCGAGTTGACCCCGCTGCTGATGGTCTGTGGGGTTATCGGTTGGGGTCTCCTGGGTCGGCGTTACGGTCTCTTTTACGGTCTGACGGCGCTCATCTACCTGGTTTTCGGCTACATTGACCGCCTGGGCAACTGGTATCAGGTGCTCATGCCCCTCTATCCGCTCATCCTGGTCGGTGCAGGGGTCACGCTGGCACGGGTCTGGCCGATGCACAAAACAGCCCTGTGGCGGGGTGCATGGGTGCTCCTCCTGGCGGCGCTGGTGGTGCCTAAAGCGGTCGAGTCATTCCCCCGGGTCGATCAGCGCAACCGGCCGGAGGACACCGGTCTGCAACCGGGCGAGCGGATCCTGGCCGCGCAACCGCCTCACGGAGCCGCCATCCTGGGGACGGTGGATGAGAAGCTGGCGCTGGACTATTTGACCCTCATCGCCGGCCGTCGTCCCGACCTGAGGGCGCTGACAACGGCGCAGGCAGCGGCGTGGCTGGCCCAGGGCGAGGTCGTGTTCATCACTCCGGCCGCCGCCCTTTATGCCGCCGCCGAGACCGGGCTGTCCTTGCGCTATACAGCCTGGTCGTCGCACTTGTTGGCGGCAGCAGCCGGGCGCATACCGGACCTGCCGGAGCGCGACTTCAGGGAGAGCGCACGGGAACTCGGCGACGGTTTGTGGCTGGTGGGCTATCACCAGGGACCTGGGGCTCATCCCGGGCAGTGGGACGTGGAATTGGTGCTGCTGGCCATGCAGACGCCCGGCCAGGATTGGGCGCTGAGCCTGCGCCTGCTGGACGACGGAACCGAACTGGCCCAACAAGACCATCCCGCTCCGGCCCTGGGCTTCGAGCCGACGAGTCGCTTGCGCCCCGGCGAACGGGTCACCGATGCCTTTCGTTTCGAGCTTCCGACGGCCGTAAACCCCACAGGCTTTCGACTCATCCTGTATCGTCAACTGGCCGACGGACGTTTTGTCAATCTGAGCGTCCTGGATATCCTCGACCGGCGCGGCCTGTCCGGATCGTCATAGGGGACCGCGCAAAAGCACCAGGCCATCGGCGCCGACGGGGTACCGATGGCCTGGTGCCCTATGGAAAAGCAACGTGGTGTTCAGGCAGCGGCGGCGGTCGTTTCTTCTTCGCCGATGCCCTCGACCACAACCTTGAAAGTGGCATCCACACCGGTAGCCAGGTGGATGGTCACTTCGTGTTCGCCCAACTCGCGCAGCGGCTGCTCCAGGCGCAGACGGCGACGGTCGATCTCCTGGCCCAGCACCTGGCTCAATTGTTCGGCGATCATGGTCGTCGTAATGGAGCCGTACAGACGCCCCCCTTCGCCGGCACGGGCTTTGAACGTCAGGGTGGTCGCTTGGATCCGCTCGGCCAGACTGCGGGCAGCGTTCAACTCGCGTTGGCGACGGCGTTCGGCTGCGGCCTGGATTTGGGCGGCCTGTTTGCGCAGACCTGCGGTGGCGGGCAAGGCCAATCCACGGGGAATGAGGTAATTGCGGGCATAGCCCGGTTTGACCTTGCAGATGGCGCCGGCCTCACCCAGGCCCGGCACGGGTTTGATCAACAGAACTTCCATGCAGGGATAGCCTCCATAAGACAGACAAGACCGGCCTGGGCGGCCGGTTTTGGGGATAGGGATGGGCACAGGGTCCCTCTGAGCCTGTAAAGGTTTAGTATACACAGGTGGGCATTTTTCTACAAAAATGCCCGGATCGATGATGGACGGGTGCACGCACGATTTGTCGATGAGTTTAGGGATTGGCCTCCGTCTGCCCATCAGCGGTGCGTTTGGGCGGACGGAGGCCGCCCCTACACGGCGTGCGCCCATCCATGGACCCATCGAAGGGAAACCTGCCGATGCCCCCTGAAGGAGACACGCTCAGCGCCCCTTTTTGCCCCGCCGCCAGACGCATCGGCACCCATCCGCCGTTCCGGTTTTCCGTCAGGCGCTAAACCGTTTCGGAAGGAGAGGATGGAGTCTGGTCGGCCTCGTCAGAACGGGGCGGAGCCGGGGGCGATTTCGGCCGGGCCAATTTGACCATGCGCCGACAGCGCGGGCAGGCAATGCTGAAGCTGCGCCCTTTGGCAGGACTTTGTTGCAGGGCCAGGGCCAGGGCTTCGGGTGTAATAAACCACTGATAGCGACAATAGGGACAGGTGCTCTTCATGGTAAACGTCGTACCGTTGGCGATACAGGTCAGACCGGGGACGAGAAGCACTCATCGCCCGGTAAAGCGGGGTGGGCGTTTCTCCAAAAATGCGGTGACCCCTTCGCGATGATCGGCCGTCCGATAGGCGATATCCTGGATCTGGGCCTCGTACGCAAGCGCCGCGGCCAGGTCCACCTCTAGCGCCCGCTGTACCACCCGCTTGGTCAGACCGAGCGCGCGGGTAGGACCCTGGGCCAGGCGACCGGCCAGTTCGGCTACGGTGGCCTCCAGCCGCTCATGAGGCACCACCTGATTGACCAGACCCAGGCGCAAGGCTTCGGTGGCGTCGATGACGGCGTTCGTGGCCAGCAGTTCAAAAGCCCTGGCCGGACCCACCAGCCGCGGCAGCCACCAGCTCACACCACTATCGGGCGCCAGACCGATGCCGATGAAGGCGGTCATGAAACGGGCCGCTTCGGAGGCAATGCGCAGGTCGGCCGCCAGGGCTATCCCCAACCCGGCTCCCGCAGCCACACCCTGAATCTGGGCGATGACGGGTTTCTCCAGCCGGCGCAGGCCCAGCACAATCTGGTTGAATCCCCGACGGAGATGGTCGCCTACGGTTTCCGGTCCGGTTAGAGCCTGGAATTCCGCCAGATCCTGACCGGCGCAGAAGCCGCGGCCGGCCGCGGCCAGGACAAGACAGCGAATGCTCTCATCGCGATGGCAGGTCTGGATGGCCTCCAGGATGGCGGTCGTCATCGGCCGCGTGAGGGCATTAAGCCGCTCCGGGCGGTTCAGGGTCAGACGAGCAATACCATCGGCGGTAGCGAACAAGACAGCGGACATCGGTCTTACTCCTCGCGTTCTAAACGGAAAAACGCTTCGGCCACGGCGACGAGCTGTTCGGGTGTGGCCAACAGGGTCCAATCCGTGATGGTGCTGAGGGTCGTATCCATAACGCCGGGGATAGGGCGGATCCAGCTCATCACATAACCGGTAATGGCCGGTTCGTCGCTGGCCAGCACCAACATGGTCAGATCGGCGTCGTAGCTGTGGTAATTTCGCAGCAGCCAGACCGGTTTGACACGCGGATGGGAAGGGATATGCCAGATGGCATCGAAGGCGGTGCGATCGTGTCCGGCAGCAATGTCGATGCTGATGTGGGCAGCGTGCAGACGATGGCGACCGCCGACGGCCAGGGGGACTTCCATCAGCCGGACAATATGGGCACGACCCCCGAAGGATAGCATGGCCTGGGTCCCGGTGATACCGCGAGCCGCCCGCACCACATCGATGAGAAAGTCATCCAGGTGGGCCAGCCTGTGCACCATGCAGACCAGGCGCAGGTCGGCACGCTCGCGCAGGCAGTTCACCCAGAGGGGTATCACCCAGGGTTGGTCGTAGGCCCGGAGGTTGGCCAGCAGGTTTTCGCGCGCGAGCTCGTCTTCACCGCTGCGGACGTTGGCGTCGATAACGGCCAGAGTGGCGGATTCGTGCATGAGCGGTCATGGCGTGAGCATGAGGACGGTCAGACGGCCGGCGCTTCCCAGGCCGGGACACGGTCATAGGCCAGACGCCCCCCGGCCGTGACATAGCCGATCTCCCAGAAGGGAAGCCATGCCAGGGTCACCCATTCGACCACGCAATCGGTCTTTTTGGGCCGAACTACATACGTGGTGATGGTCTCCAGGGCTTCTTCCCAACGTTGGGTGATGTGAGCTATTTCGGCCTCCAAATCGCTTTTGAGCTCGGCTAATTCCCTTTGCAGGCGGGCGATCTCGGCCTCGGATTCGGCCACTTCGGCCTTAGCGGCTGCCGTCATGCGCCGCCGTGTGGCCGCCGACGACAGGGCCCGACGCCGGCCCAGGCCGAGCATTCCGGCCAGGGTCTCGGCGCCGGCCAGCCATTCCTCCCGTCCCCGGGCGGCCAGTTCCTGTTTGTCCTCCTCCAGCTCGCGCTGTTCGCGCAGCAGTTGGAGCTGGAGACGGTCAAAGCGCGGTTGAAAACGCTTGCGCAGGGCATCGACTTCGGCATCGCGTCGTTCACGAGCGGCCTGAGCCAGCCGGATTTTGAAATCCCGTTCCGATTCCTCCGGTCGGCTGTAGAGCTTGAGCGCAGGGCTGAAGAACAACTCGAGAGTCTGTTCCCGGTAGAGATGGTCGGCGAAATCGCGCTCGGCTCGTTTGATTTTGGCTGCCGTATTGAGGCTGGCAGGCACAGGAGCAAAGAGCGCCCGGCCTTCAGGTTGTTTGAGCAGTTCGCGACGGTCAATCTCGACGGCGACGGCCTCGTCCCAGTTCACGACCTCGCGCAGAGCATGGCCATAGACCAGCCTGGTTACGCGCCGGGTGACGGCGATCTCGCGGGTGCGATCGCTGAAGACAACGGTGCCCATAGCCAGCAGACCCGGTTCATAGACGAGCCGCGTCTCCCCGGCCTGCAACTGCCGTTTGTGGGCGCTTTCCAGTGCCGCCAGGGCCCGGTTAGGGCTCATGCGCAAGGGCAGGTAGGTCTGAGGCAGATCGGGTGGCAGGCTCGGCGGTACCTGGGTATAGCCTTCGATGGTTAGCGGAGCCGTAGTAGTGACCCCGGCCGTTGGCGCAGCGGTCGTCACCGTATCCACCAGTACCGCCGCGCTGGCCTGCGCCTTGAGCGGGGCCATCAGGCTGCGCACCTGGCTGCGCGTGAGGGGCCCCCGCAAATAGCTCATGGCCCACCGGGTGTAGAAGATGGTGGGCGCAGGGGCGTGGACGTTGTGCAACAAGAAGACACGGTTGTTCAGGGCCGAGAGGGTGCGATCGAGCTGATTGCGGTTCAGGCTGACACCGCCTTCGGCCATGACCGATTCCAGACCGTCGAGCACGCGCAGTTTGTCGCGTTCGGTCTGCAATTTGCCGATGAACCAGGTACCGGCATTGGCCAGTCCCTTGTAGTCGAGGTCAACCGGGTTTTGGGTGGTGAGGACGATGCCCAGGCCATAGGCGCGCGCCTGTTTGAGGAGGGTGAGCATCGGCCGCTTCGAGGGGGGATTGGCCGAGGGCGGAAAGTAACCGAAGATTTCATCCATATAGAGAAGGGCGCGCAGACTGGTCGTCCCCGGTTGGCGGCGCATCCAGGTGATAACCTGTTCGAGCAACAGGGTGACGAAGAACATCCGCTGGGCATCGTCCAGATGGGCGATGTAGAAGATGCTGTGTCGCGGCTTGCCCGTGGCCGTATACAGAAAGTGGTTGATATCCAGGGGTTCACCTTGCGTCCAGTTGGCAAAACCGGGTGCCGCGATGATGCCGTTGAGGGCGGTGGCCAGGGCAAAGCGGTCCTTGGGCGGGAAGAAGGTATCCACATCGAAGACGCCCAACTGGCGCATGGGTGGGTTTTGGATGGCCGTGATCAGCCGGGCCAGGTCCAGATCCTCTCCGGCCCGCCAGGCCGTCTCGATGATATGAGAGAGGAGGATATGCTCGCGCGAACGCAGGGGATCGGCCGTGATGCCGACCAGACCCAGCAAGGCGCTGACCGTCCCCTGGATCTGGTCGCGCAGGACCTCCTCATCGTCATCCCAGCTCAGCGGTGGGCATTTAAAGGAGGCCAGGATGGAGACGGGCAAGCCTGCATCGGAGCCGGGGGTGTAAATGCGGAATTCGGCGGCGTTCTTGAGGGCGCGGATGCGATCAGGGCCCTGCTCCCAATCGGCCAGACCTTTGCGCCAGGTTTCGGCAATCGTGCGGGCGTATTCGGCCTCGGTCATGCCTTTGCGCCGGGCATCATCGGGATTGACCCAGGGTTCGAAATCCTCAGGCCGCAGTTCGGGAAACGTGAGCAGGAGGTTGGTCAAATCACCTTTGGGGTCGATCAGGATGGCCGGGACGTTGTCGAGGGCAGCCTCTTCGAGCAAACCGATGCACAGTCCGGTCTTGCCCGAACCGGTCATGCCGACGCAAACGGCATGGGTGGTCAGATCGCGAGCGTCGTACATGACCATGGTGTCCTCAATCCGGCTGCTTTTGAGGTCGTAGGTTTTGCCCAGATAGAAGGCGCCGAGCTTTTCGATAAGCGGCATGAGGGATCTCCGGAAAAGAGCTGGGAAACGTTCAAGAAAAGGAGCGGTGGTGTTGTTATACCAGGTTCTGGTTGCGAAGGAAAGTCGGGGGAGGTCTTTTGACAGGGGTTGTGCTACCATTAGCCTCTGTCAGGAACGCCTATGTCGTCATCGCCTCTTTTGCCTACCGGTCATGCCCAGCGTCCCATCTGGGAAAAGTACCTCACCGATTATAACGAAGGCCTGGGCCTGGTGTACGAGCGTTTTGTGCTCGACGATTTTTTGGCAGCGCTGTGCCGTTCCGAACGCGTTGAGACCGTGCTGGAAGCCCCTATCTACGGCATGGCCGGCGTCAGCGGGATCAACAGCGCCATGTTGGCCCGCGCCGGTTATCAGGTGACCCTGGTGGACGATACCCCTGACCGCGCCACCCATGTGCGCCGTATCTGGCGCGAGTTGGGCCTGACGGCGGACATGGTGGTGATTCCGCCGGACCGCTGGTCATCCCTGCCCCTGCCCGACCGCCATTTTGATCTCACCTGGAATTGGGCGGCCTTATGGTACCTGCCGGATGCAGCCGGTCTGTTGCGCGAGCTGGTGCGGCTAAGCCGCCATCTTATTTTCGTCGCCATGCCCAACACGCTGCAGGTGGGCTACTGGCTGCGTAAGTTTGTGCTCGATCGCGATTTCTTTCGCACGGTGGACGCACGTTGGGCCGATATGGGCCGGGTGCGTCGCGTCCTGGAGGCAGCAGGCGCCCGCATCCTCGATACAGGCGTGTTGGATGTGCCGCCCTGGCCCGATACGGTGATGCCGGCCGGCGAGGTGCTGAAGCGGCTAGGCATTCGCAGTCGCCGTCTGCAGGGTCGGTTCAGCGGCGACGGTTGGCATTGGAGCACCATGGCCTATTACACCGGAGCCCAACCCGAGCTGCGCGCCCGCGTGCTGCGCTATGCCTGGCTGGATCAGGCGCCTTTGCCCTGGCAGCTCAAGGCGGTGTGGGCCCATCATCGCTGGCTGTTGGCGACGGTGCGAAGATAGGTCGATTGAAATCGACCTTTCCGGGCACTGCGTGCCGGGTGTCGGCGGAGGCCGACACCCTTCAAGAAAGGTGCTCGGCAAAGACCAACCACCGGCCGCAGGCCCCAAAAGGCGACTTTCGGTCACCGCGCCTGAATAATGACCCGCAAACGCAGTCACGGCCATGACCAGACCCTGCACGGGTTCGGTTGCAGCCATTCCGGCGCAACGGCTATAATGTCCCCGGTACGTTTTTTCTCCTTTCGACCGGGATTCTCTGCCATGGGCTCCAGCCATCCCACGACCATCCTCTGTCTCGCCAGTTATTTCAAAGGCGAACGCTTTATCCGCACCTGCAAAGCGATGGGATGTCATGTCATCCTGCTCACGCGCGCGAAACTGGCCGACGAGCCCTGGCCGATGGATGCCATTGACGAGCGCTTTTTGTTGCCACGCCTCGATCCCGGTCCTGAGCTGATCCACGGCGTCAGCTATCTGGCCCGCACCCGGATGATTGACCGCATTGTGCCGCTGGATGACTTCGATGTGGAGACAGCCGCCCATCTGCGCGAGCACCTGCGTATCCCCGGCATGGGCGAAACCACGGTGCGTTATTTCCGCGACAAACTGGCCATGCGCATGCAGGCCCATGAGCGTGGCATTCCGGTCCCTGCGTTCGTGCACGCCCTGAACGATGACCGCCTGCGCGCCTACATGGAGCAGGTACCACCGCCATGGGTCCTTAAGCCGCGTGCGGAGGCCGGTTCCGTTGGGATCAAAAAGCTTGCTTCGGCCGAGGAATGCTGGGAGGTCCTGGAAAGTCTGGGGGATCGACGTTCCTATTACGTCCTCGAACAATTCCTGCCGGGCGATGTGTATCACGTGGATAGCATTGTATCCGAACGCGAGGTGGTTTTTGCCGTTGCCAGCCGCTACGGTCGTCCACCGCTCCGGGTCATGCAGGAGGGTGGTATCTTTATCACGAGCACGCTGCCGCCCGAGTCCACCGAGGCTCAACTCCTCCAGGCCCTGAACCGCGAGGTGATCGCCGCTATGGGCATGGTGCGTGGGGTGACCCATGCCGAGTTCATCCGCAGCCTTGCCGATGGGCGTTTCTACTTTCTGGAGATGGCGGCCCGGGTCGGCGGCGCCAATATCGACCGTCTGATCGAAGCGGCGACCGGCCTCAATCCCTGGGCCGAATGGGCCCGTATCGAGGTCTTGCATGCCCGGGGCGAGCCTTATACCCTGCCGCCGGTGCGCCACGACCATGCCGGCCTTATCACCTGTCTGGCCCGGCAGGAATGGCCTGACCTTTCGGCCTATCAGGAGCCCGAGATCGTCTGGCGCTTGGAGAAGCAGCATCATGCCGGTCTGCTGGTGGTCTCGCCCGATGCGGTCCGGGTGCAAGACCTGCTGGATACCTACAGTCGTCGCTTCGAGCACGATTTCCTGGCCGTTCTGCCGCCGCAAGAAACGCTGCGCGACTGAGCGAGCTTTGCCCTCACAACGAAGCCGATGATGCCCGGGCGCTTCCGTCGTTACCCCTTGTGGCGCTGGTTTTTGCAGCTCGACCCACCGATCCCCGACCGTGCGGACGGTGAGATTCTGGCCGAGGTCGAACGGCATTACACCTGGAATTTCATCGTCAACCTGCTCGATGTTACCTGGTACTGGTTCGGTTTGAGTTTTATTTCCTCGGCCACCATCGTTCCCCTGTTTATCAGCAAGCTGACCCCCCATCCGCTGGCCCTCGGCCTGGCTGCCATGATCGCCCAGGGGGCCTGGTTTCTGCCCCAACTGTTCACGGCCCACTTTACCGAACGCGTCCCGCGCAAAAAAGCCATTGTCGTCCGCCTGGGCTTTTTTCTGGAACGACTGCCCCTGTGGTTTTTGCCGGCAGCGGCGTTCCTGGCGCCGATAGCGCCATGGGCTGCCCTGGCGCTCTTTTTCCTGGCTTATACCTGGCACGGCCTGGGGGCCGGGGTTATCGCTCCGGCCTGGCAGGATCTCATTGCCAAGTGCTTTCCGGTGGCACGACGGGGACGCTTTTTGGGCATTTCTCTCTTTTTCGGCGCTGCTGCCGGCACCTTCAGTGCCCTGCTCAGCACCCACCTGCTGCAGAACGCTGCCTTTCCGGTCAATTTCCTCTACGTCTTCGCGGCTGCGGCCCTGGCCATCAACAGTAGCTGGCTTTTTCTGGCCTTGACCCGCGAACCGGTTGCGCCTGTGCCCATGCACCGACTCGCCCAGATGCCGTTCCTGGCCGACTTGCGAGCCATTTTGAGCCAGGACGCCAATTTCCGGCGCTTTTTGGTGGCTCGCCTGCTCCTCGTCCTGGGCGGCATGGCCTCGGGCTTTGTGACGGTAGCCGCCCTGCGCCGATGGGCCGTGCCCGATAGCCAGGTAGGCATTTATACGGCCGAATTGCTCATCGGACAAACGGCGGGTAATCTGGTCTTTGGCCTTCTGGCCGATCGCTACGGTCACAAACTGTCCCTGGAACTCGGCGCGCTGGCGTCGTGTCTGGCCTTTACGGCCGTCTGGCTGGCGCCCCGGGCCTTTTGGTTCGATATCGGCTTTGTCCTCCTCGGTGTGGCCAGCGGCGCCGTCGTCGTTTCCGGCATTCTCATCGTCCTGGAGTTCGCACCGGCCGCACGGAGACCGACCTACGCCGGCCTGGCCAATACGGCCACGGGACTGGTCAGTATCATCGGTCCGTTGTTGGCCGCTGCGCTGGCCCGCTGGAGCTACGAAGGGCTTTTCGCCCTCAGCGCCGCCTTTAGCCTGGCCGCCTGGTTGGCCCTGCACCGCTGGGTACGCGAACCGCGGCAGACGGCCGTCGAAACCGTTCCTGCCGTCGAGACGGCCGGTATCTGCGATTGAACCGTCTGTTTCATCCTTCGTTTTGCGTAGCGCTACTGCTATAATCACGCCGATCGCTCATGCGGGTGTATGCCATGTCTGCCAACGCTGAACTGGCCCTGCAATCCCTGCGCAAAGCCGAGGTACGCATTACGCCGCCCCGACGGGTCGTCATCGAGGTGCTGGCAGCTCAGGAACATCTGACCGCACCGGAAGTGGTTGCCGCGGTCCAGAAACGGGCGCCGGCCATCAGCCGGGCCTCGGTCTATCGCACCCTTGACTTGCTCACCCGTTTAGGTATTTGTCGCATTGCCACTATGGGGTTGCCCATCGTGCGCTACACCCTCACCCCCACCGGCAACCACCATCACCTTGTCTGTTCCAACTGTCTGCGCGCGTTCGAGTTCGATTCTTGCGGCCTGAGCGCGCTGGTACCGGAACTGGAGGCGCGCACAGGCTTTCGCATCTCCGGCCATCTGTTGGAGGCCTACGGTCTCTGCGCCGATTGCCGGCAGGCCACCTCATCATCCACCGCATAGCGGCCATGCAGACCCTTCAGCAACTGCGTTACACGGCCATTGCACACGTGCCCGGTGCACCGGGTTTGGTAGCCGAGGGACTGACCGTGTATTACGGCACCATTCCGGCCTTGCTCGATGTCAGTTTTGCCATCGGCGTCGGCGAGCGGGTGGCCGTTGTCGGTCCCAACGGCGCCGGTAAGAGCACCCTCTTCAAGGTCATCGCCGGCCTCCTGCGGCCGACGGCGGGCACCTTGCGCGTGTTCGGTCACCCTCCCGGCGCGCATCTGTGCATCGGTTATGTGCCCCAGCGCAACCAGATCGACTGGGGATTCCCGGTTACGGTGACGGATGTGGTCATGATGGGACGCAGCGCCAAAATCGGCCTGTTCCGCTGGCCCCGCCGTCAGGATTGGGAAGTCGTGCGCCGGGCCTTGCGCCAGGTGGATATGGAGGGGCTGGCCGACCGTCCCATCGGCGAGCTTTCGGGCGGTCAGCAACAGCGGGTGTTCCTGGCCCGGGCCCTGGCCCAGGAGGCCGAAATCCTTCTCCTCGATGAACCCTTGACCGGCCTGGATACCCCCAGCCAGGAGGGTCTTTTCGCCGTCCTCGACCGACTGCGCGAGCAGGGGATCATCGTGTTGGTGGCAACCCATGACCTGGACCAGGCCGCATCCCACTTTGACCGGGTGATGTTGCTCAACCGGCATCTCGTTGCCCTGGGCCCTGCGGCCGAGGTGTTGTCACCGGCCCATTTGCTGCGGGCGTACGGCGGTCATCTCCATGTGCTGCCCGGGGCCGAGGAAGCAGCGGCCCTGGTGTTGGCCGATACCTGTTGCGAAGGCCGCGAGCCTCGGGCTTGAGATAACCAAAGGCTACAGACCGGCCGGTTCTTGCTTGCGTCCATCCCGTTTTTCCTTCCCCGAGGTGGCATTATGGCGATACAAGTGCTCATGCCGAAATTGGGCGAATCCGTTGTGGAAGGCACCGTCCATCGCTGGCTGGTTGAAGCAGGCAGCCGGGTCGAGAAGATGATGCCTTTGGTCGAAATCTCAACCGACAAGGTGGATACCGAGATCCCCAGCCCGGCCGACGGCATCCTCTTGCGCATCCTCGCCCCCGCCGGCAAAACGGTGCCGGTGGGTTCGGTCTTGGCCCTCATCGGCGAACCGGACGAGGTGCCGGCAACCACGCCGACGCCGGCCGCGGTGCCGACTGCCGCCGAGGCTCCGGCCGCCCCAGGCCCTGCCGCGGAGGTGGGATTTATCAGCCCGGTAGTGGCCCGGCTGGCCGCCGAACACGGCATTGACCTCCGCCGCCTGCGCGGGACGGGTCTCAAGGGCCGCATCCGCAAGCAGGACGTGCTCGCCTATCTGGCCGCCCAGGAGAAGGCGCCGGCCGCTCCTCCACCGGCGGTAGCAGCAGCGCCGGCCGCCCCGACGCCAACGGAAGTCGCCGCGGCAGCACCTCCGGCTGTACCCGCGGCGGTCGCCGAGGAGGTTGTACCGCTCAATCGCATGCGGCGGCTCATCGCCGAACACATGGTGCGTTCCAAGCACACGGCGCCCCATGCAACTACGGTTTTCGATTGCGACCTGACGGCAGTGGTGCGGCATCGCTATGCCCATCAGGAAGCCTTCGCCCGCGATGGCGTCGATCTAACCTTCACGCCCTATTTCATCGCCGCCGTGGTCGCTGCGCTCAAGGCCCATCCCTACGCCAATGCGGCCTGGAGTGAGGAGGGGATCATCCTCAAACGCGAGATGCATATCGGTCTGGCCGTGGCCATTCCCGACGGTCTGGTCGTGCCGGTCATCCATCATGCCGATACCCTCAATCTGCTGGGGCTGGCGCGAGCCGTGAACGACCTGGCCCGTCGCGCCCGTGAAGGGCGACTCCAGCCCGACGATATCCAGGGTGGCACGTTTACCGTTACCAATCATGGCATAAGCGGCAGCCTCTTTGCCACACCCATCATCCACCAGCCTCAAACCGGCATTTTAGGCATCGGACGCATCCACAAAGAGCCGGTTGTTATCAGCCGTGGACATGGGTTGCTGCCGGATGCCGATGACGTGATTGCCATCCGGCCTGTGGCCTATCTCAGCTTCAGTTTCGATCACCGCGTCCTCGACGGCGCCACGGCCGATGCCTTCGTCGCGGCCGTCAAAGCCCATCTCGAAAACTGGCCCACCTGACCCGCTCGGCCCAGCGGCAAGACCCTGTCGGGTGTCTCACGGTTCAGCCGTCTTCGTCTGTTTCCGCCTTTCCTTATGCCTCCGGATCCAGACCCAAACTCCGCAGGCGGGCGGCCAGACGCTCGGCGCGCCGGCGTTCCTCCTCGGCCTGACGCAGGGCTTCCTCGGCCAGACGCAGGGCCTCTTGGGCGCGCCGGCGTTCCTCCTCGGCCAGACGCAAGTCCACCTCGGCCAGACGCAAGGCCTCTTGGGCGCGCTCGGCTCCGGTAGGGATCAGCGTGCCCTCAAGGGTGCACCACCGCAACCAACGGTCAAAGCGGCCCTCGAACACCCCCTCCCACAGGGTCAGAGCCAGACCCACCCCCTCCAGTCGGGCATCCTCACGAGGATGGTAGACACCCCCTTTCCACTCATAGACCACCAACGGCGTGGACTGGATAAAACCCTGGGGATCGTAGATGACGTAATAGGGAATGCCGATGCGGGCATAGGTCTCGAGCTTGCTGTCGGCTTCGTGTCCACGCCGGTTGGAAACCACTTCCACCACCACATCGGGGACTTTCCCAAACTCCCACACAAAGTAGGAACGATGTTCCTGAGCCCACCAGTTCGCCGCCACCTCCACATCCAGACTCAGAAACATGTCCGGAACAATGGCCTGTTCACCCACATCCCAGAAAATGCCAACGTTGGCGGCCGCAAGAAAGGCCCGTTGTGGCTGCCAGTTGCTATAGAGCGGCTCAACCAGCAGCCGCTGCTGCTTTTCGGAGGGCAGGTTGTCCACGGGCGTATCGTCCTCCGTGATGAGGTGGCCAATATCGAAACCTTCCTCCACAAGGGGATGGGGACGGAACACTTCAAGGGTCATGGCCTACTCCGTAACCCGACAAAAGATGGAAAAATACACTCGGCTTATCAGGCACTGTAGCACAGTTTGGCCCTTAGCGCAACCAACCCCTCCCCGTTGCCTCAAGCACGCCCGAACCGAGGCCATGGCTCGCTGAAGCAATGGCAACCCTGCACGCCGGCCATGACGGCCCATGTCACCGACCCCATCTGGCAGCTGGAGCGGGGTTTTGATTTATCCGCGTTGAGGTGCCTCACCATGCCTCCGGATCCAGACCCAAACTCCGCAGGCGGGCGGCCAGACGCTCGGCGCGCCGGCGTTCCTCCTCGGCCTGACGCAGGGCTTCCTCGGCCAGACGCAGGGCCTCTTGGGCGCGCCGGCGTTC
>Ga0197142_1001440_pt1 | contig 21825 bp, 17 predicted proteins | sample GBS60_MetaG_FD_148614 | JGI IMG/M metagenome (GOLD analysis project Ga0197142, IMG submission 148614) | Sediment microbial communities from Great Boiling Springs, Gerlach, Nevada, United States - GBS 60_MetaG | ecosystem: Environmental > Aquatic > Thermal springs > Hot (42-90C) > Sediment... | reverse complement strand
TAGATGGGGTGTTAGGGTCAACAAAAGGATCAGGAGCTTCAATAGGGCGGCTGCCAGGAGGCGCGTTATTGGGCGGCGCATTCGGCTCCCGCACAATAAAGCGATAGCCGTTATAGAATCGGGCACTGAACTGATTTCTGAGGGTGGAGATCAGTTCTGAATAGGGACGGTTGGGTGCGTTACGCGGTCCGGGGTCATCGCCGATCTGGAAGGAGCCGGGGTGCTCAGTAGAAACGTATTTACCGAGGGCGGTGGCGCCGGTGGCAGTAGCCTGGCTGGCCACGCCGCAGACAAAAGTAAGGGAGCCAGAGGCCCGCACATTCAGACCGGCAGCGAAAGAGGCAAAGCCCAGCTGCGCCGGATCAGCATGGTCCGTAGCATTAGCGGTCCAGTCATCCTGTCGGCGATAAACTACTACAGCCCGGAAAGCCGCCCGTTCCGGAATCCAGAGAAAACGACTCCCGGGTCCCGTCGGCAAACCAATAAGCGCAGGCGGAGCCGCCGGATTGTATGACGGCCCCGAGACAATTAACTGACCATTGTCTATATACGCACGTCCCCGTACCGCAAGGGCATAGAGCTGCTCGTTCGCGGGGGGCGGCGTGGGATTGTGAAGCACCCCGGCCGCCGGCAGCTGAGCCCCGGCATGAAAAGCAAATACCCCGGCCCCATACGACGGAGAAACGCTCCCAATATAGGAGGTCGCATCGCCGACAGCCCCCCACAGGCCAATTGCCCGACCGGCGTTGTTGTCTGCTCGTCCACGTACGCCTACATTCGTGCCGGCGTGGTCAGGGGCCGTCTCACTGCCAACGCCAATCAGGTATGTGGCATCCCCATTCGTCACTACCTCAACGCCATGAGCCGTAGCACCCCCACCCGTGATCGTGCTGCTAAAGGCATTCGCGCTCAGATTCGCCGCTCCATTGGCATTTACCTGTACGATGAGGCCGCCTTCATTGCCCGCCGCTACATGAAGGCGCTTCGCAGGTGCAGGAGCTGGGGTACCAATCCCCACATAGCCGTTGGCATAAATGCGAAAGCGCTCGGTGTTATTGGTACGGAGAACTAAATCTACATTATCAATGGTGCCGAGGAAGTTATTGGCGGGATTGGTTCCGGTATTTCCCAGAAGAAGCCAGGCGTTTCCGGGGGCGGACCCGATGATCCACTGATTCAGGTTGGCATCCCACTGCGGGAAGTCCCCTGTATTGGTACCGCGCAGCTCACCCAGCACGCCATTTGCATCGGCACCAATTAAGCGAAAAGGTGGTGTGAGGGGATTTAGAGTTCTAATTCGAGCATCTCCAGCTACATCCAGCTTGTTCGTGGGTGCTGTGGTACCTATACCCACCTGCGCCCGAATAAGTCCAGCAGAGAGTAAGAAAATCAGGCATGCAAAGCCTCTAATGTGTGTATTCATAGGCATACAGTTAGCGGATTACGGTTACAGTTCCGGCTCGTTCTGTGTACTTATCGCTCGTGAAATAGCCCCTGACGACGAAGACGTACGCATCTTCGGGGACGTCTTCACCTTTTTGCGTGCGGCCATTCCAGCGAATGGGGCCTTCAGGACCCTGTTCGCCTCGCCATATCAGAAGCCCCCAGCGGTCGTAAATGCGGAGTTCTACCCGGATAAAGCCCTGGTAGTAAATGAGGAATTCGTCGTTGCTTCCATCGCCATTCGGCGAAAAGACATTAGGGACATAAATGACCCATTTTTTGCGGATACGAGCGAGGGCGAAGTTTGGCGAGGAAAAGTTATTCCAGCCCTGGGTTTCCATGTAGGCGCTCTGGGTCATACCGGTTTGGGGAATGCCCGCGGCCCGGTTGATAATGGTATTGACGGCCTGCCACTGATTGGCGGGCACTTCCCAGTGCGAGAGGGTGTCTTTGTATTCATCGGCGGCTTCGTCGTACCAGATGCGGAGGGTGATAGGATCGGCGCCCTGAATTCTTTCAGCAATATGGTAGAAGAACTCGTTCGCTTCCTGAATGGGGTCCTGAACCGAGAGACGATCGTAACCTTCTGAAGTAGGGTCTACATTGGCAAAGCGCACATGGAAGAGATGCGGTAAGGCGCTCGGGGTGATCTCTACGGGGCGGTAGCGGAAAGGACCCAGCTGCCGATCCCCCACAGGGAAAAGGTATGAAGCGCTTCGATCGGTGCGTCGACCCAAACGACCGCTGCCCGTACTGCTCACAAAGCCACTGGTACGGGTGATAGCCGCCGGATCAGGGTTTTCAACGGTCATGATATTCGTATTCGTGCGAAGCTCGCAGTCGTTGAGAACGAGGAAATTCTGTATACGGCCATTGGCGCCAATCATTTCTTTAAGGTCGCTCCCGTTATTGAAGAGCGCCAGGCTATTGTAATAGGTAGGAGTGGGACCGAAAAGGCGCTGATACCCGCCGACGAGATAGAGCCAGCCATTCCGGGGAGTTACGAAGCCATCGCCCGAACTGGTATTGATCCAGTCTCCGGTGAGCCATACCACGCCACCATCATTCTCAATGATGCCTGTACCATCCACTTGAAGGTCCCCCGGGGGAGCCCCAATCACCGATACGGTATCCTGGTTTGAGATGAAGACAGTTTCGTTGAGAATGTAGAGCTCCTGACCGTAAAGAAGCCGTATGATGCCCGCAGAAAGCCAGAGTACAGGTCTGAGTCTCATAAGTTTCACGCAAAGGTAAGTTTTTTTCTTGAATGCGAAACAAAAGGGCTGTCTTCAATCCAGAAGCGCCAGGGATGTAAGGCATCGGGGCCTGCATAGGCGATGCCGATGCGGGGGCCCTGAGAGATGCGGAAGGGGGTGTGGTCATCTTGCAGGAGCTGGATTTGGGGGTGGTCGAGAAGGCTCTGCCCGCTCCAGGAAAGAGGTATAGCGAGTGCTTTCGTGAGGTTACCCGGCCCGGTGGTAAGTCGGGAGTCGGCAGGGCTGAGGTACCGGCGTTCTGCCATCAGAGACTGCCCCCAGAGCGGTTCGCCGGATCGAATCAGCACCGCACAGGGGTCACCTGCAGGACCGGTAACGATATTGAGGAGATGGTGAAGGCCATAGTTGAGGTAAATGTAAAGAGTGCCTCCCTCCTGATACATGGGCTCATTGCGGCGGGTTCTACGACCATTGTAAGCATGACAGGCTCGGTCAGTGGTGCCCGCATAGGCCTCTACTTCGGTAATGCGGATAGCCGTCTCTCCCTCGCGATGATAGGTAACCAGAACCTTTCCCAGTAGAGCCCGGGCTACCGACCAGACTTCCCCCAGGAAAAAATCCATGTTATTCACCGGGCGCATCCTCATGGTCTATGAAACAAAGATACCACAAATATAATGCCAAAACCGTGTATCATTCGCTATCGGGGAGAATGAGGATCCTTGCTGAAGTCTGGAGGCGCATTTGGAGCCATGACCGGAGAAGTTGCGTAGAGATGGGGCTCCTGGATCTGGCTAAGACCACATAAACGGTATCAGGGAGGGTAGAGTCTGCATGGTGCAAAGTCAATCTACTCAGGCCGAGGGATTGCAGGTTGGGCATGAATAGGCGAATTTCTGGCAGGAGCCGGGCGGTGGGAAGGGCTTCCGACTCGCAGAGACGCAGACGGCTGTGAAGTTTTTGCAAACTATCGGTGAGCTTCTGAGCCTCGAAAATCGTGCGTTGATAAAGGGTCTCTATAAGCGAGGGAGAGAGGGTTCCTGACCTACTCCCTTGAATGACCTGTATGCCCGAAATCGGAAGATCATAACTTCTAAGGCTCTGCTCCAGACGCTGGATTTCACGCTCTGAGAGCGCCTCTCCAATGGCGACGACCTCCAAGACCTGATGCTGGCCTTTGTGGACCAGGCGATAACTGATGACACTGGTCTGTGGATAAGCAAACTCCCGCTGAATAAAAAGACGAAGGCGCTCCTCCTGAATCGCTTCTTTGACCAGCCGCCAGGAGAGGTAAAGGCTGGGTATGAGCGTCCCAATCACCACGCCAATGGCAATGGCCCGAATACGCCGACGCAGACGCAGGTCCGAGATCTCCAGAGGCGGAAAGCGTAATAGCTGCGCTACAAGATAGGCCGCCGTGCTGATGAAAACGGCATTAATAGAAAACAGATAAAAGGCTCCAAAAATAAAACGGGGTTCCAGGTTTGCCAGGCCATACCCTACCGTGCATAAGGGCGGCATGAGCGCCGTAGCGATAGCGACCCCTGCAATAACCGTAAACTTTTTTTCGCGGCCTGTAGCGGCTACAATACCGGCCAAACCCCCAAAAAAAGCAATCAATACATCCCAGAACGAGGGGCTGGTGCGCGCCATAAGCTCCGATTGGGGCTCTTTCAGGGGACTGAGCCAGAAGTAAATGGCCGAGGTTAGAATACTAAAAAAGACCGCAACGACGAAGTTGCGCAGAGATTTTTTTAGAAGGGGGATATTATAGGTAGCCAGGCTTACGCCGATCCCGATGATAGGGCCCATGAGCGGAGAAATGAGCATGGCTCCGATAATGACGGCGGTGGAATTCACATTGAGTCCGACCGAAGCGATCACGACGGCCGCAATAAGCACCCAGAGATTAATGCCGCGAAAGCTTACATCACGCTCCAGTGCCGTCATGATAGCGGCCGGATCCTCTTTCTCCTGCTCCAGACTGAAGCGCTCCCATAATCGCCGAAAAAAACGCCAGATTACCGGGGGAGACATGACCACAAAAAAGCAAAATCAGCCCATCCTGCGTGAGGGATGCGGAGGGCCGCCCGGAGGGCGGGTCGCGCCTCGCTCTGCGAGGCGCGACGGAGCTTTGCGAACCCCGTAGGAGACCATTGCAAAAATGCGTGCAAACCCAACTCTACCCCTTTGCCATGCCACTCCCGGGCATTCTCGAATGTCTGGGGAGGGTGTTTTGCAACAGTCTCCGTAGCAGCCCGACCCCGAGCGCAGCGGGGGGGCACGCCCAAAGATCTTTAGAGAAAAGTCCCCTTCCCTCGAGAGAGGAGAAGGGGACAGTATCCTTCCTTTTCTTCGGGGCGCTTCCCACGCAAACGGCTATGAATCCGGGGCCCGCGCCCGGGCCCCCACTCTTTAGAAAAGTTCTTCCACCACCCGAAAGCCCCTTACCCCCTTCACACGGACATAACCCTCCGCACCGCGCACGGGGAGAACCAAAGGTTCTCCAAAGTACTCCGCATCATCCCGCGCCTCCGAAACCATTCGCATCAGACGCCATGCCGCCTGATAGGCCGCCCAGAAAGAAGCCTTCATCTCCACGCTACTCCGAAAGAGTCGAGCATAATCTCCCAGCGTGTATCCCCGGTCCCATCCCACAATAAGAATCTCCGGTTTCTCATCTTTCTCCTCACCGGAGCTTAATAGATAGCCCGGCACCTCCTCCTTCAAAAAATAATCCGAACGCTCCGGCAATACTTCCCTGGGCACAATCTCAACGCTCACCTGATCCGCATGATGAATTCTGATGGGCGTTCGTCCGTCCGGGAGGTATCCATAAGCACATTTTTCCTTTATCTCGGGGTATGCCATCGCCGTGTATTTGCACACGGGATCGTTGAACTTCCTGAGTACCTCCTGAAGGATTCCATCTATTATGCCCTTAGCTTCTTTGGGGAGGGCTTTGTAGCGTCTGAGGGTCTCGGCATCCGACGGCAAATCCCACAAAAACCCCATCCCCAGCGAATGGGCCCACAAAGGGTCCTCGTCCATGTTAATCTCATGACCGCGTGCCATCAGAAAAGCCGTTATCATGCCACGCCCCAGGGTTTCAGTGAGAAACCGGTTTAGGGCCTCCATGAACCGGCCAAACTCATTGGACTCCTCCGGATCCGAAGGCTCTTTTTGTGTTTTCTGCTCTTCCTCAGCGGAAGTGGCGGATTCGCTTTGAGCCGTGTCGTTTTCTTCCTCTCCGGAGGAAGTTTCTGCCCGGATTTCAGAGATGGATTCTTCCCCGGGTGAAGTTTCTGCTTGAATTTCAGAGACGGATTCCTCTCTGGATGAAGTTTCTGCCCGGATTTCAGAGACGGCTTCCTTTCTATCAGGCCCGGTCTCCAGTTCACTATCCTCATCTTTTTCAGAGGAGAAGAAGCTGCTGAGAGGCTTCTCCATAGGATATTGCTTGAGAACTATATTCAGATAGGTATTGATGCGAAGATCGGAAAAAGGGCCTCTTTTTATATGAATATACGGAGCAATCATCACTAAGATAGAGAGCAGACCGATAAAAATAGAAAGCCATGTAATATCGATGTTTAGGAGCCTGGATAGCCATACGACCAGTAACACGATTCCGATTGTGAGGAGAACTAATAGGCCTAAAAATAGCACTGAAAATAAAAAAACAACCACAGAATCAATGATAGTCTTTTTATCCAGTGCGAGGATTTTTCTGAACCAGCTCTTTCTCACCCTCTTTCCCTCAAATTCAGGGAATGATTTATACAGACTGTGAAGATCTCGGCGGGTGACTTTCCAGAGGAGCCGGTTCCAGTTTTCCAGGAGGCGTTGCCACCAGGAGCGAGGCAAAGTGTAGACCCGGCCGGATGAAGGGGATAGAAGGACTTCCTGCCAGATAAAGCGGCTGCCTCCCATCAGGCGCCGTCTACCCAGCAGGCGACTCATCATGCCCTCGGAGCTATTGAAGTGCTCGTGAAAATAATCCAGGATGGCAGGCACCAGAAAAGCTGAACGCAGCGCAAGGGCCCGGGGCACCTCATATCGACGATCGTAGATGGTGAACTGCATCCACCGGGCCATCCGCCGATACTTCAGGTAGGCCTGAATGATTTCCCGGAGCCAGTATAATGCTGGTAGAGTGAATGGATTGGCACCTGACGCCCAGAGCCTGCCCAGAAAGGGATGATCGGGCGGCTCCGGATGAAAGGTGAGTATGAGGGAGGAGGGAATCAAGCCAATGAAAATGAGGGCGAGGTAGGTGATTAGGACCCTATCTGAAGTCAGGCCCCTCAGGATCAAGCTTCGGAGGGCTGGGGGCACGGGCGGGAAAGTCCATCGCCACAGACTCTGGATGGCTTTTCGGGTGCGGCTCCATCCTTGAGCCAGCACCTGAAAGGCACGCCTCCACAAAGGCGCGCCAGAAACGACTCTGGCGTTCGTCATATGGTTATCAACTCAGCAGAGAGGCTAAACCGTAAGGCCTGCCCACCTGGAAAGGGGAGAAAGCCATCAGGAGGGCATAACGGGGTCCCCACCAGCAGGCCGCGGGAAAGAGGGTATTAACATACGAGAAGTCCGACCCACGAGTTGCATCTCCTATCCTGATGATCGCGGTCTCTCGTTTTTGAGGTCGGACAGGTATTGAGGGTTTAATCTTAGGTGTGCTCCATCCTTTCCTCAGGGGCGGGCTGGCTTCGGGGTTCGGAGGCAAGCTTCCCTCCACCGCCTCACTACCCTGAAAGGAGCAGGAGCTTCTCATAATCCGCCTGCCCCCTCGATAATGGTATCCAGCATTGCCGTCAATCCCGCCTTTCCCCCCTCTTGCGGAGCAAGAGAGCCCCGAGCATACTAAACTCCATAAAGGAATCTGATTATGTCCCCTGGCATTACACCGCTTTGGGCCTTATACTTTCTTTTTAAAGTGCCCATTCACTCCCGGAGGCCCTGAACTCATACTGAGAGGCCCATCTGTATTGAGAGAATTTTTGAGCTCGGATTGGTATTACCTGACGGGGCTACCCGCAGCGCAGAGATCTACCGGACTTACCAGAACCAGCTTACCGGAAGCATCCTCGGCAAAGAGAAGCATGCCCTCGCTCTCCACGCCTCTCAGGGTTTTTTTAGGGAGGTTGGAAACCCATATTGCCTGTTTGCCGATGAGCGCTTCGGGCGCATAATGAGCGGCTACGCCCGATATTACCGTATGCTCCCCATCATCGCTCAGAATACGCAGCTTAAGGAGTTTGTCAGCTTTCGGGATGCGCTCGGCATTTGTGATAGTTACGACTTTGAGGCGTATTTTTTGAAAATCCTCTATAGAGATCGGTGGAAACTTAGGGGAGGCAGGAGAAGATGCCTTAGACTCAGCCTGCGAGGGGGTGGGTAGGAGACCCTTCAGGTCGGCCAGCTCTTGAGGAGAGAGTTTGGGGACGAGAGGCCGGGGCGCTTCTGCGAGGCGAATTTCGGAGGCCAGGGGTTCGGGGTGCATGAGCTTCTCCCAGGGGTAGAGGGGGGCATTTAGAAGGCGACGCAGCGCCGGGGCAATACGGACAGGCAGAAAAACCTCCATGAGGGTTCCCAGCGCCAAAAGAAGATCTGTAAAACCGAGCAGGATCTCATAAGCTTTATCGGGGGGCTGGTGCCAGGGGGCGGCTTCGGTGAGCTCTTTATTGGCCAGGCGTCCCAGCGCTAAAAGCCTATCCAGGGCTCCGGTGAAGTCAAAGTCTTCGATGTGTTGGGCCATTTCGGTGGCGGTGGCGGCGCGCTCCCGGAGTAGGGTAGCCGAGGGCCGCAGCGGATGGGTCTGACCATGCCGCCAGAGAAGGCTCAGGAGCCGATGAATAAGATTGGATAGATTGGCGATAAGCTCGGTATGGATGCGCTGTTCGTACTCCTGCCAGGTAAAGTCGCGGTCTTTTGTCTGCGGGAGCAGTGCGGTCAGTACGAAACGCAGTTCATCCACGCGCTGGTGTGCCTTCTGAAGGTAGTCGTGAAGGTCTATGGTCCAGCGGCGCGAGGTGGAGATTTTCTGGCCCTCTAAGTTGAGAAATTCATTGGCGGGCACGGCGTACGGCAGGGTATAACCTTCGTCGGCAGCGATGAGCATGGCGGGGAAAATGAGGGTGTGAAATACGATATTGTCCTTTCCGATGAAGTGCACGATACGGGTGGTGGGGTCTTTCCAGAAGGGGATCCAGGCGTCGGGATTGACATTTTCCTGGGCCCATTTCTGGGCGATGGAGAGGTAGCCGAGGGGGGCTTCAAACCATACATAGAGGACTTTACCGGGTAGATTGGGGACGGGGACGCCCCAATCTAAATCCCGGGTGATGGCTCTGGGGGCCAGCCCCTGACGAAGCCAGCTTTGAATAACTGGCCCGACGTTGGGTTTCCAGGTTCGGCTGTGGATGAAGTCTTTCAGGGCTGGCTCGAGGCGGTCCAGGCGAAAAAAGTACTGGGTGCTGGGGCGCATTTCGGGTTCGGCCTGGGAGAGGCGGGATCGAGGGCTGATAAGCTCCAGGGGGCTAAGGAGGGCACCGCATTTTTCACACTGGTCGCCATAGGCTTCGGTGTAGCCGCAGTGGGGACAGGTTCCTACAATATAGCGATCGGGCAAAAAAGCCTTTGCTATGGGGTCATAAAATTGCTGGATTTCCCGGGCTTCCAGATAACCTCTTTCCAGGAGTCTGAGGAAGAAGTGCTGGGCGAGGCGGTGGTGTAAGGGGTCTGAGGTGCGGCCATAATAGTCTATGCTGATACCGAAGCCGCGCAGGCTGGTCTCGAGAAGGGGGTGATAACGGTCGATGATGGCTTTTGGGGAAGTATTTTCAGAGAGGGCGCGGAAGGTGATAGCGACGCCGTGTTCGTCGGAGCCGCAGAGGAAAAGCACATCATGGCCGCGCAGGCGCAGATACCGGGCATAAATGTCGGCAGGGAGGTAGGCCCCGGCGAGGTGTCCAATATGCATGGGCCCATTGGCGTAAGGCAGGGCCGCTGTGATGAGATACCGCATGATTACTCTTCGGCGCCGAGAGACTGAAGCCAGTCTACGATTTCGCTATGCCAGCGCTTTTCGGCGTAATAGAGGGGAGTCTGACCTTTGGCATCCACGGCATTGATGTTGGCTCCTTTTTCCACGAGGAGCCTAGCAATATCCATGTGGCCGCGCCAGGCTGCCTCGTGGAGAGGGGTACGCCCCTCCCGATCCTGAGCATTAGGCGAAGCCCCCTGCGCTAAAAGCAGCTCCACCATCTCAATATTTCCACTAATCACTGCCCAGTGGATGGGCTGTATCCCTTTATTGGAGGCGGAATGCAGAGAGGCGCCCTTTTCGATCAGATATTCTACCACCGCTGTATGGCCATTGTAGATGGCGAGGTGAAGGGGAGGAGAACCATTTTCATTAGTGGCTTCGACAGAGGCCCCATGCTCTACGAGGATTTTCGCAATCTCTAAGTACCCTGCATGGGCGGCTAAATGAAGGGGACGGCTGCCCGTAACCGTAGCGGCATTGGGGTCTGCGCCATTTTTTAGAAGCGTTCGTACCGCTTCTGCATGACCGTGGCGGACCGCCACATGAAGGGGGGTCTCCCCATTTAGATCTTTTTCATTTGGTGAGAGTCCCTGACTGATGAGCCATTCTATAATGGAGGCATGACCGCCCCGGGCCGCCCAGTGCAATAGCGTCGCATCATTCGCGTCCCTTAAAGTCAGGTCCTCAGGCTTCAAATGAGCCTTAAGGGTTTCCAGGTCGCCATTGAGCAGGAGGTCTTGCAAAGAGGTATCCATGGCCTTCCTTATCTTCGCAGCAAAGATAAGCTACCTTTATCAAATGGCCTCGATTCTGGCTTTTTTTGTGCTGAGTGCGGGGGTTTACCTGGTTCTCTCTCGTCCCCATGCGCTCTGGCTCCTTATCGGCATGGAAATGATGCTCAATGCCAGTGGGATTATTCTCGTTGCGGTCGGCACTCCCGAAGCCATGGCCCTCCTCCTGCTGCTCCTCTTTTTTGCCCTCGTGGAAGCGGCCGCCGCTCTCTTTCTTTTCGCCGGCTGGAAAAAAGTAACCGGTACCTTCTCCCTGCACACCCTCTCCCCCGAAAGCCCATGAAGACCTTCCTCAAGCGGCTGTGGAGTCTGTGGTTTGCTTTCTGGCTCTTTGGATATTTTCTTGTCATGTTTCCCGTCTATCTAATCGTACTGGCTCGCCTCACGCCATTTACCACTCGTTTAGGTCATCAACTCAATCGCTGTTGGGGCTTCCTCATTTTATTTATGGGCGGAATCCGCGTGCGACGCCATGGTTACTACTTTCCCGAAGAACCCTGTATCATCGTCGCCAATCATCGCAGTTACCTGGATATTCCCGTCTGCTATACGACTTTTCCACCCCGGGTAGCTTTCCTGGGCAAAGCAGAACTGGCCCGGATCCCCCTCTATGGGTGGACCTATAAGAGACTTCATGTCGTCGTTGACCGAAAAGACCCCGAAGCCCGCAAGAAAAGTCTCATAGAAGTGGTCAAAAAGCTCAAAAAAGGTATCTCCGTATTGATTTATCCCGAGGGCACTACCAAACATCCTCGCCCCCTGGGTAAGTTTTACGATGGGGCGTTTGTCTTAGCGCACGAGCTCAAAGTTCCCCTCCTGCCTGTGGTAATGATAGGTACAGATCGGTGTCTTTCGGCTGACGGGCGGTTTCTAATGCGGCCCGGAAACGTAGACTGCTACTTTCATCCGCTTATCCAGCCCGATGGGCCTCCCGAAGTGCTCCGGGAAAAAGTCTACCTTTGGATGGAAGAAACCCTGCGTCGCCATGAAAGTAGATGAAGCCCTTCTGGACCATTTGTGCGACCTGGCGCGCCTTTCCTTAGAGGGACCGGAGCGAGCCCGGCTCTTACAGGATTTAGAGCGGATTCTGACCTTTGTGGAGAAAATAAACGAACTGCCTCTGGAGGGGGTTGAGCCGATGCTTTTTGTGGGGGAGCCGGCGGGGCACCTGAGAGAAGATGAGCCGCAAACACCACCGGTTTCTCCTTTTTACGCGCAAAATGCGCCCCACCACGATGGTCTGTACTGGCGCGTGGCGAAATATGGCGTAAAAGACACTTGACCAGGGAAGCGCTGAGCGCCCTTCTGGCAGGCGGTGCAGGAGCCAGTGTAGATACCCGAAGCCTTCTGCCGGGTGAAGTTTTTTTTGGGTTGGCCGGGGCCCACGCACATGGGGCTACCTTCGCGCGCATCGCTCTGGAAAAGGGGGCCAGCGCCGTCGTCATACCCCCTGATTATGCTTCGGACCTCCCCGCCGAAAAGATCGTTTGCCACGAAGACCCTCTGCAGATTCTACAGGAGGAGGCTGCCCTCCACCGACAGCGTTTTCCGAACCTTCACCTGATCGCCATCGGCGGCTCCAACGGCAAAACCACCACCCGAGCCCTGCTCTCGCATATCCTCTCCCGCTATACACCCACTCTCGCCACTCCTAAAAGCTGGAATAACGCCATCGGCATACCCCTGACCCTTTTGAAGCTTCGCCCGGAGCACCGTTATGCGGTCATAGAGGTAGGTGACAATCACTCCGGTGAAGTGGCATTCCTTACCCGCCTCATGCGCCCCACCTGGGGCCTTATTACAAATGTCGGACTGGACCACCTGGAAGGCTACGGCTCCTACGAAACCAACCTTCATACCAAATGGGAAATCGTCGAGACGCTTGAGCGCTTCTCCCCGGCTCCTCGCCTCTTCCTCAATGCAGAAGATACAGGTCTGAAAAAACTCAGCGACCGGACGGGTCTTCCTGTCACGTTTTTTGGCGAGGGGGGAGAGGTTACAGGTGAGTGGCGCCCCCTGAGCTGGTACCGGGCAGAGGTCCGGGGCCTTGCGTATGGCGAGCCATTTCGGGTGGAGGTGCCGCTATGGGGCAGGTTCAACCGACTGAATGTTCTGGCGGCTATTGCCGTAGCGAGGGCGCTGCAGGTGCCATGGGCGACTATTTCTGAGGCCTGTGCTACCTTCACGACGGAGTGGGGACGCAGTCAGGTTTTAGAGAAAAGGGGGCAGCGGATTATCTTTGATGCGTATAACGCCAATCCCTCCTCCCTTCGGGCCAGTCTGGAGAGTCTGTGGGAAATGCTCGGGCCTGGTGAGAAGGCAGGTCTTATTCTGGGCCAGATGGAGGAGCTGGGTGACCATGCCAGCAGTGCCCATCATGATATACTCAACCATCTCTTAGAAAACCAGAGTCGGATAGCCGGAGCCGCGCTGATAGGACCTCTGTGGCGACAGGCTGAACCCGTAATCTCGCAGGCTCCGCTTACCTGTTATGAATCGGTCAGGGCCTTCCTTACGGCACTGCCGGGATGGGTAGGTCAGGTTTCGGTTCTGTACCTGAAAGGTTCTCGACGAGCGGCCCTGGAAAGAATTCTTTCCGAAATGTAGCGCTAAATGCTCCCTGAAGGATTTCCTGAACGCTCCCGATGGGCTTATACCAAGAGACCGAGCAGAGTTCGTTTATGAAGCTTAGCATGACAGAGATCCGTTTCTCAACCCCCTTTCCTCTCAGAAAGGGGGAAGGGCTGGGATTGGAGGTAATATTAGCGAATGCTGAAGCGCATTTGGTATAATACCGGTATGCGTATCGGACTCCATGAATAAATAGAGGTGGCATGGTGACTGAGGCCCGATGAACTGACTGGCTGAAAATCCTATTTGTGAAGCCTGAGTCAGGATTCAGATAAACTGCTGATACCGCCGCAAAAGATGCCGGAGAGGCTGTGGGATTTCCGTATCGGGCAGGGCTTTCTGAAGATAGTGGGCCTGCGAGGCATCTCGCAGAAGTCCCTGCTCCAGGCTGTGTAAGGAACGAGCGCGATGGCCCAGACGCCAGGCCAGACCTGCGTGCCAGAAATACAGAGCCGCCGATAAATGACGCTTTTCGGTGATGGTTATAGCATGATCTGCGATGTACCAGGAAAAAAGAATCTGATTTCGAGTGTGTGCCTGAATACTCCACTTCAGCCAGAGGTCGGGCTTCTGGCTAAATACTTTGGAGGCTTTGACGAGGATTCTTCGAAAGGCTTTGCGATCGGCCTGCTCGGCGTAATGGAGGAGGAGGCGTTCTGCGGCTCTTTCGGCATGGGGTTCGTGAGTGAGGAGGGCTTCGTAGAGCTGGACAGCGAGACTCCAATCGCCCTGGGCCCAGAGGTGTTCAGCGGCAAGGGCCTGCACCATGGGGCGGTGGCTGGCCATTCGAATGGCTTTTCGCAGGTGGGGCTCGGCTTCTGACCAGCGCTCCTGCCGATGATAGTAACGGATGATCCCTGCTATCGCCGAGACGAGCTGCGGCCGATAATGCCTCGCCTGTAAATAAGCCCGAAAAGCCTCTTCCCACAGGCCCAATCCCTCATATACTCGGGCCGCCACATAATAATGCAGGGCCCACCAGCTTTCGGGAGCTTCTTCCTCAAGAGAGAGAAGGGCCTCGGATTCCCTTAGCGCGCACAAAGCCTGCTGATAAGCGAGTTTGCGCTCGTATAGATAGGCCAATCCAATCCACAGGCGATACTCCATAGGTCTGTCCCATAAAGCTGCCCAGAAGTCATGAAGCCCCTGAGTTATCTCTCCTGACCGTTCGTAGGAGCGTAATAGCTTCCACCAGAAGTGCATGTCGTGGGGAGGGACTTTTTCGGTGCCCCGCCAGGCGGCTCGCCTCACCTGCGCCCAGGCCTTGTGTGCTTCCAGAAGGGCTATGCCATATCGCCATATCTCCCCCGCCGCCTCCGGAAAAGCCTCCTCATACGCCTCCAACAGCCAGTAGGCTCTCTCATACTGCTTCAGCTCCACCAGTATATACACATACTGCTCATAAATCGTTCGGTCAGGAACCATAAGCTCAAAGGCCTTTTGAATGTAGGCCTGAGCTTCTATCAGCCTTCCCTTTTCCAGGGCCAGATAGCTATACAGGTAATATAACCGGGGATGGTCCGCATATAAATACTGCGCATGCTGAAGCACGCGCTCAGCCATGGCGCGTTCCTTCATCTCTATGTACTCCAGGAAAAGCTCCTCTAAAGCCGCCCAGCTGTAAAAGCCTAACTTGCCCGCCGCGTTTTCCGTCTCAAACCTCTGTAAGAGCTCTTCCCGGTCCAGTTCATTTTCTGACCAGAACATGAGACTAAGATACGGTTTATCTGCCTATGCAAGGCCATGCGAAAAGCAAAAGGGCCGCCTCCATCGGAGACTATTGCCAAACTCCCTCTACCGGGTCCGAGAATACCCGTGAGCAGCACGGCAAAGGGGTAGAGTAGGGCTTTCCGCATTTTGGCAACGGTCTCCATCAGACAGGAGGGCCTGCCTTTTTCTGACAGTCCCCTTTGGCTTACCGGCCTTTGAGGGCTCAGCGGTGAGGCATCCATCTGGCCTGGCTTCCTCGGGAGTGTAGACGGGCCTTTAGCGCTTTCCTTGCATTGTAGAATTCTTCTTACCTTTGCCCTGCCCTGGGAGAGAGGGTCAAAGTTTATTTGAAGGTCCGGTAGTTCAGCTGGTTAGAACGCTGGCCTGTCACGCCAGAGGTCGCGGGTTCGAGTCCCGTCCGGACCGCTTGTCTATTTCCCGAGAAGCCGCCGCCCGGCGTATCGATGAGCTGATTCGGGAAATCTCCGAACATGATTATCGGTATTATGTTTTAGCTCAGCCCATCATCCCGGACAGCGAGTATGACCGGCTCCTTCGAGAGCTGAAAGAATTAGAAGACACCTATCCTGACCTGCGGCGTCCCGATTCGCCCACCCAGCGGGTGGGAGGCACCGTAACCAAAGAGTTTCCGGTCGTCCCGCATCGCCGCCCCATGCTCAGCCTGGACAACGCATATGACCAGGCCGAACTGGAAGCCTTCCACGCCAGGCTCCTCCGATACCTTAGAGCTCAGCTCAACGACCTGTCAGAACCGCTTCTTTACATTGCCCAGCTCAAAGTGGATGGTGTAGCCGTAAGCTTACATTACGAAAATGGTATCCTGACAAGGGGCCTCACGAGGGGGGACGGCGAAAAAGGCGATGACATTACGACAAACCTGCGCACGATACGGAGCCTGCCCCTGCGCCTCCAGACCTCCAATCCCCCGCCTTTCATCGAAGTGCGCGGCGAAGTCTACATGGACCGTAAAGACTTCCTGACCCTCAATAAGCAGCGAGAAGAAATAGGCGAACCTCCCTTCATGAATCCCCGTAATGCCACGGCAGGTTCCCTCAAACTGCAGGATTCCTCAGAGGTAGCGCGGCGACGCCTGCGCTTCTGGGCCTACTATTTAGAAGGAGAGGGGGTGTCTTTGCCTGATTCTGACTATGAGCGCATGAACCTTCTCAAAGCCTGGGGCTTCCCGGTCGTGGAAACCCTCCCGCCCGCTCCCCTGGAAAAAGTATGGCAGTTCATCACCCAGCAGGAAAAAGCTAAAGAGAAGCTCAATTTTGACATAGATGGGGTGGTCCTCAAGTTAGATTCGTGGCTTTTGCGGGAGAAGGCGGGTTTTACGGCAAAAGCGCCGCGATGGGCCATTGCATACAAGTACCAGCCCGAGCAGGCCATCACACAACTTAAAGGAATCACCTATCAGGTGGGGCGGACGGGGTATATTACGCCGGTGGCGGAGTTAGAGCCGGTCCGGCTCAGCGGAACTGTCGTCAAGCGCGCCTCTCTGTACAACTACGACGAAATCAAGCGTCTGGACCTGCATCTGGGAGACTGGGTGGTGGTGGAAAAAAGCGGAGAGATTATTCCCAAGGTGATTCGGGCGCTGCTGGAGCGGCGGGATATTCTGGCCCGGCCGGTTGAGCCACCCGCCAATTGCCCGGAATGCGATACGCCTCTCATTCAGGCCCCCGGTGAAGTGGGCCGCTACTGCCCTAACTACCGCCATTGCCCCCCTCAGGTCATCGGCCGCCTCGAGCACTTCGTGAGCCGTAAGGCCATGAATATCCAGGGACTCGGCGAAAAAATCCTCAAAAAACTCTATGAGGCCGGTCTGGTAAAAACTTTTAGCGATCTGTATCGTCTCACTCCAGAAAGCTTCCGTGGATTGGAGGGATTTGCTGAAAAATTGCCGGAAAAACTTGTAGCCGAGATTCAGGCTTCCCGGCAGGTGCCCTATGAGCGGGTGTTATATGCGCTGGGGATTCGTCATGTGGGAGAGACAGCCGCCCAAAAGCTGACCGAAGCGTTTCCCGGCATAGATGCGCTCCTGTCGGCCCTCGAAGAGGAGATAGCCAGCGTACATGGTATTGGAGAGGTGATAGCCCGAAGTGTGCGGGCCTTCCTGGATGACCCCGAAAATCAGGCCGAGATTCAGGCCCTGAAGGAAGCTGGCCTGCAATTTGAGAAAAAGACCCATAAACGGGAGGGCCCTCTTACCGGCAAGCGCTTCCTCATCTCAGGTAAATTTGAAGGCATCTCACGAGAAGCCCTGAAAAGTTACATTATTGAACACGGGGGCCTCTATGCCAGCGGCGTCAGTAAAAACCTGGACTATCTGGTAGCGGGTGCAGACATGGGCCCCTCTAAAAAAGCTCGAGCAGAGGCTCTGGGTATACGTATCATCACCCTGGAGGAGCTGGAAAAAATGGTGGGTAACTCATTTCAGGCGTGGCTCAAGGGGCGTTATACCAGTTTGAGTTGACAAGGGTACTATGGGTGCGCCGCCCGCCGCAGGCGGGCGCGCCCAAAACCCATCGTTTGGGTTAAGATACCTTTTACCCCAGATTGGTATTAGAGCATCTTCCTAAAAAATCCCCTTCATCCAGTAAAAAAGGAGTTTGAGACCTTCCTCAAAGGCGGTGAGGAAGCCGTACTCGCTTTTCCACCAGGCCTCCGGGCGGAAAAGAAGGGGTGTAGCCGCTAAAAACTGCACCTCTATGCCTGCTGGCGCAAGGTAGCACCGGGCTAAAAGCTGGATACGCCGCCCATGAAAAGCCGAAGAGACAATCCCGATACGGCGATAGCCCCGGCTCAGACAAAAGCGCTCAATGAGCCGGATCTCTTCATAAGTGCTGGTGCCCTCGCACAGGAGATGTATCAGGGAGTCTGGGACGCAGTGATTTAAGAGGACTTCCCGGCTCATGGCGCACTCGGTGTAGATGGGATAGCCCACCGCCAGCAGGTTGTCATTGAAAAGGCCGCCGGTCACATAAACCGGCGTCGGGTGAGAGGCCCAGAAGGTAGCGGCGGATATCCCCCGCTCAAAGGGACGGCCGCTCAGTACAAAAAGCGCTTCCCAGGAAGGGCTGGTATCGACTTCGCCCGTGAGCCAGCTTCCATACCAGGATAAAATCCGATACCTTGCCAAATATAGCATCAGGGTCAGGCTTATTCCCCCCAGAAAGAAAAACACGACAAGCCGGCCGCAAAGAGACTTTTTCACGAGACCAAAAGTAACCTACCTTTGCCAGAAGCATGGCCTACCAGGTCTCCGCTCGTAAGTATCGGCCCGGCACCTTCAGAGAGGTGGTGGGGCAGCCTTTTGTGGTGCAGACCCTCCGGCAGGCCCTTATGCAGAAGCGCCTGGCCCATGCGTACCTTTTCTTCGGCCCCCGGGGCGTGGGAAAAACAACCTGCGCCCGGATTTTAGCTAAAGCCGCCAACTGCGAGAACCTGACCCCCGAAGGCGACCCTTGCCTGACCTGCCCCTCCTGTCAGCGCTTCCAGGAAGGCCGTGCCCTCAACCTCCTGGAATTAGACGCCGCCTCCCACAATAGCGTAGAAGACATCCGCGCCATCATCGATCAGGTCCATCTGGCTCCCCCGCAGGGCCGCTACATGGTCTATATCATCGATGAAGTGCACATGCTCTCCACAGCCGCCTTCAATGCCTTCCTCAAAACTCTGGAAGAACCTCCCCCCCATGCGATCTTCATTCTGGCCACGACAGAAAAGCATAAAGTGCCTGCGACCATCCTCTCCCGCTGTCAACGCTTTGATTTTCGACGCCTCTCTACAGAAACCATTGTAAATCACCTGGAAGAGATCGCCGCCCGAGAGCAGATTCGGGCAGAGCGAGATGCTTTATTTCTGATTGCTGCGAAGTCAGAGGGCGGACTACGGGATGCGTTGAGCTTATTTGATCAGCTGGTGAGTCGCCTTTCGGAGCTCACTTATGAGGGCGTACTACAGGCGCTGGAGGTGCTGGACTACGAATCTTTCTTTCAGGTGAGTGCGGCGCTTCGCCAGTTCAATGCGGAGGAGGCGCTCATGCTTTTTCGGCGGTACATAGCCAGCGGATATGACTCGGCCATGCTTTTACAGGGCCTCATGGAGCATTTTCGCTATCTACTTCTCGCGCAGGAAGCTCCTGAAGCCCTGAGTGAGAGCATTCCACCGCATTATCAGAAGCAGTATCGGGAGGCGGCGGGCACTTACAGTCGGGCCTTTTTGCTACATGGGCTGGATATTCTTCTGGAGGCGGAACGGCGGCTGAGCTTTACGCGGGTTCCTGAGATTGCGGTGGAGGTGGCGCTGAGCAAGGTAGCTCTCCTGTATCAGGCCCTTCAGTCGGCGCCCCAGCCCGGCCCTTCCACACCTGTCTCTTCTGCTGCTTCTCCCCCGCCTGTTCCCTCTCAAAAAGCCCAGACCCCCTCCCCGAAAGCCCCCGAATCCCCCTCCAGCCTTCTGGATTTACCCCAGAGCCTGCAGGAACTAAAAAAAAAGTCTTAGAGACCAAGGCTCCTGAGCCGCCTTCGCCGGAAGCCTGGAAAAAAGCCCTGCAGGAATATGCTCGCCTCCAGGACGCCAGTTCGCTCCTGAAAGCCGCTATCCAGAAGGGGGCCTGTGCGTTTCAGGGGCCCACCTGCACGCTCTACCTCCCCACAGAAGCCCATGTAAAACTCCTCCAGAAGCAAGCGACCGACCTTCAGAAGTTTCTCGAAAAAAAACTGCGGCACCCGAATATAGAGCTTATTCTCCGGGCATCCCCGGAAAAATATCCCGAACTCAAAGCCCTTCAGAGTGCGACGGAAAGGTGGGAACGCCTGGTAGCGCTTAATCCAGCTCTGGAAAGTTTTCGGCAGTTACTTAAGGGGCAGATTGTGCCGCAGGATATAAGTCATGAGCCCATCGCCCAGCAGGAGCAGGAAGGTCATGCCGGCCGCTAACCTCAGGGCGATTTGCGTTTCGGACAGGGGCCGCTCTGGCGGGGGAATCTCCCCGGCGCTGTAGTAGGCAGGCAGAGAAGCCTTACGGGGAGAAGTAGCTTCGCACCAGAGAAGGTACAGGCTCTCAGGGGTCTGAGAAGGGGGCCGGCGCCCGATCCACACCATCTGGTGCACGAATGGCAGGTAGGGACCCAGCTGAGAAAGGAATCGGGCGGAGGTGGCGCTTTCGGAGGCACGGGACGAGGTGGCCTGTGGCCTGATGTCTCTCAGCCAGCGGAAAAGGGCGGGGTCGTCAGTAGGGGGCAATACCCATAAGGTCTGGGCGCCTTTTACAGCCAGAAGGCCGGTCTTGATGCCTTTGTAACGCTGTCGCAGGAGGGTATCGGCTTTATCCCAGGCCTCAGGCAGATCGGCTTCTACAATCAAAATCCGGTAGGCTGGCTCGGGAGGCTGAAAAGCTGCCGCAAACGCCCACAGGAGCGCCATCCCCAGTACGAATCGCACCAGGAGCCGCCCCGCTATCCAGAGCCATACCCAGGGCTTCTCAGCGTAAATGTCGTGAGCAGAAAGCCGATAAGCCCATACCCCCAAAAGGAGCGTCCAGAGAATCCCTCCGATGAGCAGAATGTAATTCAACGCTGCTGGAGCTTGGGGTCTATGGCATCCCGGATGCCTTCGCCTAAGATATTGAAGAGGGTTACCACCATGAAGATCGCCAGGCCCGGAAAGACAGCGAGCCACCAGGCCCCTGTAGCGCTGCGTGCCGAGGCTAAGAGGGAGCCCCAGGTTACGGTAGTGGGAGGCACCCCGATCCCCAAAAAGCTCAGCCCCGATTCGACCAGGATCGCCGAAGCAATCCCGAACGCAATAGACACCAGAACCGGTGCGAAGGCATTGGGCAGGGCATGCACCAGAATGATACGGGCATCTGAGTAGCCGAGGGCCCGCGCCGCCTGAATGTAATCCAGCTGACGTACCTTGAGCATTTCTCCCCGCATGAAGCGCGCAATCCCCGTCCACGATGTAAGCCCGATCACCGCCATCACCAAAAATAAACTCGGCTTGGCAATAGCGGCAATCGTAAATATCAGGAGGGTCGTGGGCAGGGAGATCATGATTTCGATCAGGCGGCTAATGGTGATGTCGACCCAGAGATACACCGGTCGGGCACCCCAGGTAGTTTTTTTGAGAAGACGGGAGGGAAGCCAGACAAGGAAGGTTACCAGGGCCCCCACAAGTAGAGATACGCCCAGCGATCCGAGGAAGGTGAAGAAGCTTTCGCTAAGCGCTTCTCCCAGGGCATAGCGCCGCAGGTAAAAGCCATAGTAAAGCCCCAGGAAAAGGCCCGGTATGCCGAAGACAAGGGAGGCCCGGCTCACCTGCAGGGTGTTATCGCCAAAGTAACCGGCAAGGGCCCCCAGGAGAATCCCGATGAGGGCCGAGATCCCGACAGAGATCAGCCCGACGGAAAGAGAGATACGCGTCCCATGAATGAGGCCTGCCAGAAGGTCCCTCCCCAGGTTATCGGTGCCAAGCCAGTGCCTTTCGGCGGAAGAGCGAATGATCTGCTCGTCAAAGGGGCCGACGGCCGGTGCGTTGCGCAGGTCTAACTCCTCGGCGCTGTAACGCACGGGTGGCCAGATGGCCCATTCCAGCTGCAGCACCCGCCAGTCCGCCACCCGAAGCGGCCCGGGCCACTGTGGACGACCCGTCAACGCTTCCCAGTAGTCCCGAAAAATCGGCCAGATCACCTCCCCCTGATAGGAGGCCACTATCGGCTTATTATACGCCAGAAAGTCGGCCAGCAGGGCTATCACCACCAGCCCCCCAACCACCCGCAGCGAATACAGGGCCAGCCGGTTCTCTTTGAAAGCCTGCCAGGCCCGAGCCCGCGGCGAATAGCTTATCTTCGTTTCGCTCATCTTCTACCGTAACTGATTCGGGGATCCACCACAGCGTACAAAATATCCGCCACCAGGATGCCCACCAGCGTCAGCACCGCCCCTATCGTAAACACC
>Ga0197142_1001438_pt1 | contig 21852 bp, 17 predicted proteins | sample GBS60_MetaG_FD_148614 | JGI IMG/M metagenome (GOLD analysis project Ga0197142, IMG submission 148614) | Sediment microbial communities from Great Boiling Springs, Gerlach, Nevada, United States - GBS 60_MetaG | ecosystem: Environmental > Aquatic > Thermal springs > Hot (42-90C) > Sediment... | reverse complement strand
TAACTACCAGAATAACAGCGACTGCCGGTGGCTCATCCAGCCCCCCAATGCCACCTCCATCACGCTCACCTTCCAGAGCTTCAACCTCCTCTCCGGAGACTCGGTATTTGTGTATAACGGGAGCACAACGAGTGCGCCTCGGATTGGAGCTTTTTCGGGCAGTTCTATTCCGTCATCCGTTACTTCTACGGGCGGGGTCATGCTGGTGCGTTTCGTTTCTAATGCCAGCGGGACCGCTGATGGGTTCACAGCCTCCTACACTTCTACCCTCAATGTGCCCTGCTTCGGCACTCAGACCGTTACGGGCACCTCGGGTACCATCACAGATGGCAGCGGCAATAGCAACTACCAGGATAATGCCGACTGTAAGTGGATCATCAATGCGCCCTCAGGGAGCGTGGGCATTCGTATCGAGTTTACTCAGTTTCGTACAGAACAGAACTATGACTTTGTCACCCTTTACGACGGCATTGCCGTCAACTCCAACTATCTTATTCGGCGCTTTTCAGGCACTTCTCTACCACCCATAGTTACCAGCTCAACGCCCCAGGCACTGGTTTATTTCACCAGCGATCAGAATACCACCGAAGCCGGCTGGAACCTGAACTATACGGCGATTACGCAGCCCTACTGTCAGGGAACCACGACCCTCACGGCGCCCAATGGCACCTTCTCAGACGGCAGTGGAAACAGCGACTACACAAACCGCTCTAACTGCCGCTGGCTCATCCAACCTGCAGGGGCTACCTGGATAGAACTTACCTTCTCCAGCTTCAATACCGAAAGTGGCTATGATTATGTAAGGGTCTATGACGGCGCTACGACTACGGCACCGCTTTTAGGCAGTTATAGTGGGACTACCTTACCGCCCGTGCTACGCTCAAGTGGGGGCAGCATGCTGGTGGTATTTATTTCAGATAGCTCGGTTACCCGGGCGGGATGGAGTGCCTCCTATACCAGTAATGGGCTCCCGAGTTCGCTTCTCATGAGCGATGAGCCCGGTGTACGATTGTATCCAGTTCCCTGCCATGATTACCTGCTTATTGAGATGCCGACAGGCAGGCCGGCAGAGATAGTGGATGCTATGGGACGGACAGTCTGGAGGGGGGTCGTAGAAGCGGGCGGCTATCAGTTAGCGGTTCGGGAGTGGCCAGCAGGGCTGTATCTACTCAGGATAGCCGGGGGCCCTTCGGTTCGATTTGTGAAGGAGTAAGCGCAGGACCTGTAAAGTCCAATCAGCCGCCTCGGAGCCTCACAACCCTCAGAAGGGCCTCTCAGGCAGGCCCCCGGTACCTTTATACCCCCTATCTTTGTAAAAATGCGCTGGCTTCCCCTTATTGTGGGTATACCTTTCCTATCGGCTCAAAAAATCATCAGCCGAACCCAGATAGAGGTCGAAGGGTATGCCGTAGAAAAGATAGGCCTCCCTCAGAGTCCGGTTCCGGCGGGCCCCAATCGCTTTGCTTTTGTGGAGTACTTCGTTCAGGGTAAGCTCAAGCCCAAAACCGGCTATTACCTGGAATGTCTGGACACCGAGTATAATGAGGTGTGGAGTGTGCTGCTGGATATTCCGCCGGCGGGGGAGGGGCGACCGATTCGGCTTATGCCGATGGCGCGAGCGCTCGTGGCGCTCTCTTATGAGGCCGACCCGCTTCAAAAAGGCGTTACCCAGGAAGTGGGACGATTTTTCAGTCTGCGGGGGCAGCCTCTCCTGCCTAAATGGACGCCTATCTCTACTTATGACCGGCCCACTTCCGCTCAGGGGCACTATGCGCTCAGCCCGGATAGCACTTACCTTTTGTGGTATGCGCAGGAAATAGACAAAAAGGGGCAGGATCGCACCTGGTTGGCGATCTGGAGTGAGAATGCGCGAAAAATAGCCAGCGAAAGTGGCTGGACGATCGGTGGGCGTATTCTTTCGGCCCAGCCCGATAATAAAGCCCGGATATGGGCGCTGGTTCTCGCGCCCGGCGAACGAGTGCCTCGACTCCATCTGTATGATCCGAAGGCCCGCACAAGCCGTACCTGGCGCTTTGAGGAAGATACCCTGTGGATAGCCTCTGCCCTTCGCCTTACGGCTAAGGGCGTCTGGATAGCGGCGCTGGTACCTGCATCGGAAAGTCGCCCCACTGAAGAAGGCCCCGCAGGGGCCTGGCGCCTGGCCTACTTACCTCAGGCTTTCTCGGACTCTACCCGGCCCCTCATGGGCAGGGCACCCTTATCAAAAGACCTCCTTAGCCGCCCCAAAGACCCCGTCAGTCCCCAGCTGGTGGGCTTCTGGACAGCTTCAGACACATCGGCCTACCTTATCTGGGAGGACCGCCGCGTGAAAGGCACCACCGCCATCGCCGACGAAATCTGGGTTACGCGCTGGAACTGCACTCCAGACAGCCTATCCCTGACCTGGAGCCACCTGATAGAGAAGCGCCAGCGGGAGCCAATCCCCGAAGCAGTCGGCCATCTCAGCAGCCTCTCCGAAACCTTCCTCACCATTCTCTTTCTAACGGAGCGCACCGGCAAAGGCGTCCTACGGGCCTACCTGATTAACCGGGAAACCGGAGAGACACTCTCCAAAGACCTTGCCCAGAATACCGCTGGCGACCTTTTGATCCTCCCGGGCAAAGCGGCCCGTATCTCTTCCCGGGATTACATGATTTTTGCCTTAGCCCGACCCGGCAAAAACGGCTATCAAATCTTCCACATACGCTTCTAATGCCGCTGGACCAGGAGCGTAACCTTCCTCTCTGGGCGCATCTCAATGAGCTGCGCGCACGCCTCATCCGAAGCCTCATCGTTATCGCCCTCGGCGTAAGCCTTGCCTTCTGGAAGCTCACTTGGATTCTGGAAAATATCGTCCTGGCGCCGCTCAGGCCTGACTTTATCACTTTTCGGGCATTGTGTCGGATAGGCGTTTGTGTAGAGGATTTTCCACCGTTGCGCCTGCAGGCTACAGCTCCTACCGAGCAATTCCTGAAAGCTCTGGTTTTAGGGCTGTCCATAGGGTTTATTCTGGCGTTTCCTTACATAGTGTGGCAGATATGGCAGTTTATTCGGCCGGGGCTTTATCGTCATGAGCAGAGGGCGCTAAGAGGTATCGTTTTATACATCTCGGGTCTTTTTTTTCTGGGGGTATTGTTTGGGTATTATGTGCTGGTGCCGCTAATGATGCGGTTTTTTATGAGTTTTCAGCTTACGCCGCAGGTGGAGAATATCTGGCGGATTGGGGATTTGATAGGGCTGATGGCGCAGACGATACTGGCGGCGGGGCTGGCTTTTCAGTTGCCGGTGCTTTTGTGGGGGCTTTCGTGGGCGGGTCTGGTGACGGCCGCGGGCCTGGGGCAATGGCGGCGTTATGCCATAGTGGCCTCGGTTATACTGGGCGGTGTGCTGACCCCTTCGCCGGATGTACTCAGTCAGCTCATTCTGGCCGTGCCCCTCTGGGGTTTGTACGAAGTGAGTGTGCTGATCGTGAAGCTTTCGGAGCGCCGGCGCAGACCCCTGCTGCCCATCTCCGGGATCCGATAAGGGGATTGAAGCTTGCTCTTATTGGGGTAATCTGATTTTCTGATGCTGGAAAGTATGTACCTTTGTAGCAGGGTGAGGTGCCCGAGTGGCCGAAGGGGTCAGTTTGCTAAACTGATGTACGGCTGAAAGGCCGTACCGCGGGTTCGAATCCCGCCCTCACCGCCGGCGAGGTGTAGCGCAGCCCGGTAGCGCACCTGCTTTGGGAGCAGGGGGTCGGTGGTTCAAATCCACTCACCTCGACAGCCCCCAGCACATACCTGCTCGCAACTTACCTGTATAACCGACGGATTTCCCTAATCTGCTCCTCCGATATCCACCCCGTTTGATCTAAAAACTCCACAATAGCCTGCAAAACTTCCTCATCGTAAAGGGCCTTTAGAGTAGAAGATTGACTCTGTAAAAGCTGGGCGATGATTTTGATGTCTTCCTGGGCGGATTTTCGTTTGCCCAGAAAGAAGGGCAGATAGTAATAAAAAGAGCCCCGAATAAATCGCACTTCTATGTCGTTGGGTGTGCGATCTACCTGGGCATCCATGCTGGCCATGGCCGTGAAGAGGTAGTTTTTCTTTTCTATGAGATTACTGCTGTAACGGGCCTTGAGCGCCAGGCCGCCGTAGCGGTACATTTGCAGGCCGGGATATGGCCCGTACCGCTGGATGAGAAGCTGGAGGGTATCTTCAAATGCCTTTAAATAAGTTTCGCTCTGAGCGGATAAAAAGTAGAGGCGCTGCAGGCGTTTATACATGGGATCATGATGGGGGGTCTGACTCATGAGAAGAGGCGGTAAAATAAGTAGCCGGTAAGGGAAGAACATACGAGGCGCTCAGGGAAGGGGGAGGTTATCCAGAAGAGAGCGATTTTGGAGGTGCCATTCAATGGTTTTTTGGAGGCCATCCCAGAAGTCGGTCTCAGGCGTCCAGCCCAGAAGGCGCCGGGCTTTAGAAATGTCAGCCCGGGTATGGAGAATATCTGCCTTAGGAAATGGGTGGACCTGAATCTGCGCAGGTCTACCAAGTGCCCGGGCAATGTAATCTATGACTTCCCGTAAAGAGGTAGGGGCCTTCCCGCCGCCAATATTGAGTATCTCATAGCCTTTCACCTGAAGGGCCGCTATCGTACCCTGAGCGACATCCGCTACAAAGGTAAAATCACGCGATTGGGAACCATCCCCGTACAGGTGGATGGGCTCTCCGCGGTATATCCACTCAATAAAGCGAAAGATACTCATATCGGGTCTTCCTGCGGGACCATAAACGGTAAAGTAGCGCAGAATGGCCACATCGAAGCCATAGTGGTAGTGATAGGTGTAGGCCATGACTTCGGCGGCCTTTTTAGAGGCGGCATAGGGGGAAATGGGGGTATTGACGGGTTGGTCTTCGGTGAAAGGGAGGGGCGTCCCGGCATATAAAGAGGAGGTGGAAGCCAGAATGTAGCGGGTGCAGTTTTTCTGGCGCATGAGCTCAAGGAGATGAAGGCTGCCCGTGGCATTGGTATGATGATAGAGAAGAGGGTCTTCAAGGCTGGCACGCACGCCCGCTCGGCACGCACGCCCGCTCGGGCGGCGAGGTTGATGACGGCATCAAAAGGACCCTCTACCTCAAATAGACCCGAAAGACTTGCATAATCCGTCAGGTCTATAGGATAAAATCTGAAGTTCGGATAAGCCCTGAGGCTGTTCAGTCGATGATGTTTCAGAGTAGGGGAGTAGTAGTTATTGAGATTGTCTATGCCGATGACCTGGTGGGCTTGGTCCAGGAGGCCCTGGGCGACATAGCTCCCGATGAAGCCAGCTGCTCCCGTTACTAAAATATGCATTTTTGCAAAGGTACATGGAAAGGGCCCTATTGATTCGGACGGCGGGGGATCATCTGTATGTTCGGGAGCTGGCGGGCAGGCGAGAGTGGCCTGCCGTACTGCGGGGCAAGCATCGGCTGGCGGACTCTCCCTACACTTCGCCGGTGGCTGTGGGGGATAGGGTGATAGGAGCAGTCGAAGGAAATCGCTTCGTGATTCATGATTGGGAGGATCGGCGCAACTGGCTTGTCCGTCTGGATCCTCATAACCCCTACCGCATCCAGATCCTCTGTACAAATGTAGATAAGGCTTACCTGCTTGTTACAGTAGAGGATCCTTTCACGCCCCTGCGATACATAGATGGCTTTTTAGTGATGGGCGAAGCCTATGGCGTTCCAACGGGACTGCTATTTACAAAGGCGGATATGGCGCTTTCTTCAAAGGCCGCGGCCCGAAAAGCCTATCTTATAGGCCTTTATCAGAGTTTGGGATATGAGGTGAGAGAAATTTCTACCCTGCGAGGCGATGGAATAGACGAGCTCAAGAACGACCTATCGGGGCGAGTTACGGTTGTTATGGGTTTGAGTGGAGTGGGGAAAAGCAGCCTCATCAATGCCCTCATCCCGGGACTTAACCTTCGCACGCAGCCGCTGGTGCGGCTCACCCGGAAAGGGCGCCATACAACGACCTTCACGGCCCTGTATGACCTGCCCTTTGGAGGGGCGATTATAGATTCGCCGGGATTTGGAGAGCTGGTGCCAGCCGGGCTGACCCGCTCAGAACTCAGTCAGTACTTCCCCGAAATGAAAAAGCTTCTGAGCAAGTGTAGGTACAATAACTGCCTTCACATAGATGAGCCGGAATGTGCGGTACGGGCCGCCGTAGAGGCCGGTAAAATAGCCCACAGCCGCTACCACACTTACCTGGCCCTTTTTGAACGGCTCCCTGCTACTTTGCGAGAATGAGGCTGCTGGTACAGCGTGTCGCATGGGCAGAGGTAAGGGTGCAGGAGCGCCTCGTAGGACAGATCCAGAGGGGCCTTCTGGTTCTGGTAGGTTTCGGAGAAGCCGATACGCCGGAGCTTTTGCCAAAAGCCGCGCATAAACTCATTCACCTGCGGATCTTTCCTGACTCTGAGGGGCGCATGAACCTCTCGCTGAAAGAAGTAGGCGGAGGGATCCTGGTCGTTTCGCAGTTTACCCTGTACGGCGAACTGAAAAAGGGCTTTCGCCCGTCGTTTGCCAGAGCGGCTCCTGCCGAAAAAGCCCTGAACCTTTACGAGGCCTTTCTGAGAGAAATACAACGACAGGCCCCGGATATTCTACTGCAAACGGGGGAGTTTGGTGCACTTATGGCCGTCTCATCCTGCAATGAGGGGCCCGTTACCCTGTGGTTAGAGTTTGAGTAGGCGGGGGGGGAAGACATTATACGGCTGTAAAAAACTGTTGTGTTTGTGATGTGCGCTTCACCGTAATTCTCCTCAGCCCTGCCTTATAGGACCAACAGACCAATAGCAGGATAGACCCCCTTACCGATCTGGTATCGCATCAGGAATACCTGGTTTGGCTGCCAGATGGAGCCCGGCTGGCTACGAGCTGTAAATTTACCGATATTCTCGGGCACGGCAGCGATAGACGTAGATCTGAGTAGGCTTGGGATTACCGAGCTTTCCTTTCAGGGATTCGGCGGATTCGGTTTGCCTATCCGGGGACGCAGTACTCCGTGTATCCCAATCAATCGCATCCTTATGCGCTTCCGGTGATGTTTACCCGCACGCCGTACGATAAGGGAGGTACCGAACTGAGTAAGGGCTATGCACTTTTAGGAATGCCGCAGTTGAACAGGATATGCGGGGAAGGCAACAGGATATGCGGGGAAGGCAGCCATTCTCATGGCCTGTGCCTTCCTATGTACGGCGATAGCTGGGATAAGACAGCGTACGTCTCCCATCCACGGGCTAATCTCGGACATCCCCTTGACATCACGCCAACCAGGGAGGCCAATACCCATGAGGAGGGGTACAATACCTATCCCTGGATTTTGGAAAGTCTCCGATACGATAGCGACAGGGATGGGCAGATAATATCTTCTGATTGCATATCTGAGGATATTGATTTGGGTATAGGTCAGAACCAGCTACCCGGGACACACCCCATGTACAGGCTGTCAATGCATGACAGGATTTTTTTGCATATTTGCCACGGAGAGATGCCGGAGTGGTCGAACGGGCCTGACTTGAAATCAGGTAGCCCGCTATACGCGGGCTCGGGGGTTCGAATCCCTCTCTCTCCGCATGCAGCTCATTACGCTTGAACAATTTCTTTCTGATCGCCAGCAGGAAATAGAAGGGGCCACGGGCGCCTTCTCAAAAATCCTGCGAGACCTGTCCCTGGGGGCTAAACTGATTAGCTTTTATTTACGGCGGGCCGCCCTCAGCAATATCCTCGGTGAAATCGGCCTTACGAACATTCAGGGCGAATCCGTCCAGAAGTTAGACCACCTCTCTAATACCCTTTTCCGTCAGCTTTTCGCCAAAAACCCCCATATTGCCGGATTCGCCTCCGAAGAGGATGACACCTTCACGCCCCTCAACCCCGAAGGCAAATATGTCATCCTCGTAGATCCGCTGGATGGTTCTTCTAATATTGATGTAGGCGTCCCCGTGGGAACTATTTTTTCTATTTACCGTCGTCGAACACCGGTTGGTAGTCCCTGTGCCGAAACCGACTTTTTACAGGGAGGGCGGGCCCAGGTCGCGGCCGGTTACATCCTTTACGGCACCAGCACGCTTCTCTTTTATACGACAGGCAAAGGGGTTCACGGTTTTACTTTAGAGCCAGCGGCCGGGGATTTCATCCTTTCCCATCCCGACATCAAAATTCCTGAAAAAAGCAGTTACTACTCCTTCAACGATAATCAGCTTCACGAATGGCATCCTGCCCTTCAGGACTTCATTAGAGCCTTCCACCAGGAAAATCGTCAGAACTCCAAGCCCCAGTCCCTTCGATATGTGGGCTCGCTCGTAGCAGACTTTCACCGAAACCTTCTTAAGGGAGGGTTTTTTATGTACCCGGGTACTGTGGCCAAGCCTGAAGGAAAACTTCGTTTGCTCTATGAAGCTTATCCCATGGCATGGCTCATAGAAGAGGCTGGCGGTGCCGCCACTAATGGCGTCCAGCCCATTCTGGACATTCAGCCGACCGGACTTCATCAGCGCACGGCTCTCTTTCTGGGGCCCCGACACTTTTTAGAAAAAATCGCCCAAGCTCTCCAGTCCCATGTCCCTGTGGCGAAGGTTTAAGCGCGCTCTCCGGGCGCTCCTCGGTAAAGCCGTAGAAACCATTGAAGATCCCCGCCTCATCCTTGAGCAAAACATTCGCGAGCTCAATGACCAGGTCCCCAAAATGAATCAGCATATTGCCTCCGTAAAGGCCACCGTGACCCTCCTCGAACGCGAGCTTGCCAAATACAAAAAAGAATACGAGGAGCTCATCGCCCGGGTGAAAGCCGCCCTCGCCCAGAATCGAGAAGACCTGGCGGAGCAGTATGCCCTTCGTATAGAAAAGCTCAAGCAATCCATAGCCCAGACTCAGGTGGAGCTGGAGGCCGCGCAGAAAGCCTACGAAAAAGCGCTCGAAGTCAAGAAACTCTTCATGCGGGAGAAGGAGCGCAAAATTCAGGAGGCCCGAGCCGCTCTTCAGCAATACGAACGCGCCCAGTGGCAGGCCAAAATCGCCGAGGCCTTTGAGCAGTTTGAGGTCGGGGGAATCGACCAGACTCATGACGAAATGGTCCGCCGCCTTCAGGAAAAAGCTGCGCAATACGAAGCACGCTTAGAGATCGCCCTCGACTCGGTCGACACCTCCCGGTTGAAAATAGAAGAAGAGATGGAACGCATCCAGGCAAAAGATTCGCTTAGCCGTCTCAAGGCTGAACTTGGCCTGGAAATCCCCCCTGAATCAACGGCCTCTGACGCAGCGCCACCGCCCTCTTCTTCCGAAAAAGAACCCCCTTCCAAGGAGCCGCTTTTATAGCCAATGCCTTACACGCCTGAAGAGTACGAAAAACTCAAGGCCGCCTATAAAGAGGAGCTCCGGCACCGCAAGGCTATCTTAGAAGCAGCCCGCAGGGCTCAGCTTCGGCAGAAAGCCGAATGGCACCTCTCGCAAATGCAATCCGCCCTGGAGGCCCTCGGATATAGCCCCGAACCTCCCCCTCAAGAAGCCCCCGAAATGCCTCCCTCCCCCTCCACAGAACCTCAGGGCCCGACAGAAACAAAGACGCTCTTCTGAGCTTGCGCATCCTCCAGCTAACGCCCAAGCCCAACTATCCACCTCGGGATGGCGGGGCTTTAGCCGCCCTCCATTTTGTGGAGGTGTGGCTTAAGCTGGGATGGCAGGTACAGACCCTTGCTATGAGTACCCCGAAGCATCCCGCCCCACCGCACGCGCCTTTGCCTCAGAAAAGCACCTTTGTCGATACGCATCCTCGCCTCTGGCCAGCTTTGAAAAACCTTCTTTTCAGCAATCGCCCTTATCACGTGGAGCGCTTCTGGAGCCCGGCTTATCGGGCGGCTCTGGAAGAGACTGTCGCTACCTTCAAACCCCACCTCATTCAGGTAGAGTCGCCTTACCTTACCCCTTACGTAGCTCACCTCTCCATCCCCCGCACTTACCGGCTGCACAATATCGAGCATCAGATATGGAAGCGGCTGGCGCAGGAGAAGCCCTGGCCTCTGCGAGCCTACCTTAACCTCCAGGCCCGCCGTATCCAGCAGTATGAATCCGAGATTCTCAGGCTCTATCAGGGCCTCATCCCCATCTCCGAAAAAGAAATGGCCTTCATAAAGGAAACAGGTTACCAGGGGCCTGTAGAAGTGATTCCCTATGCTATTGATGTGGGCGCCTACGAAGCCCCCCCCCTCAGAAAAGAAAATCCCCACATTGGGTTCATTGGAGGATTGGACTGGCTACCCAACCTTGCGGGCATAGAGTGGTTTTTACGACGGGTATGGCCGACCTTTGCCCGAAGGCACCCTACCGCTCAGCTCTTCATCGCTGGCCGAAATTGTCCGCCTCGCCTGCACCGATATGCTAATGCCCAGATCCATATCCTCGGCGAAGTGCACGATAGCAAGGCCTTCCTGTATGAGCAGGACATCCTGATTGTACCCCTTTTTTCGGGAAGCGGCATCCGCATTAAAATCATTGAGGGCTGGGCATCCGGACGGGCTATCATCTCTACCCGCATAGGCGCTGAAAGCCTCACTTACGAGCCCGGCCGCCACCTCTTCCTTGCAGACGACGAAGGGAGTTTTCTGAGTGCCTTAGAAGCTCTTTTCACCGACTTCCATCTGCGTCAGACTATCGCCCGGAATGGGCGACATTTAGCCGAGACCGTGTATAATCGGGAATCTCAACTGCCTCGTTTTCAGCGTTTTTATGAGCGGGTCGTATATGGATAAGCCAGCTTTTCGGGTGGTGGGCCTCATGGCTGGCAGCTCGCATGATGGGGTGGATGTAGTGCTGGTACGCTTCTGGACTTCACAGGGCAAATGGCGTTACGAGGTACTCTTTGCCAGAACTATCCCTTACCCGCCCGCTCTGGAAGAGCGCCTGCACCGATGCCTCCACCTCTCTGGAGAAGAGCTTCTCAAGCTCAGCATTGCTTATACAGATTGGACCGCCCGGGTCCTCCTGAAAAACCTTCGGGGACAGGTTTATGATCTGATTAGCTGGCATGGCCCCACGGTGTTTCACCAGCCGGGCGAGGGACTTACCTGGGGTTTAGGCGACTCCGAACGGCTGCGGACGCTTGTGGGCAAGCCTGTGGTGACACACTTTCGTTCGAGAGACATTGCTCTCGGTGGGCAGGGGGCCCCGCTCATCCCGCATGCGGATGCCTTTCTCTGGCCTGAGTATGAGACCCTTCTCAACCTGGGGGGCATTGCGAATATCACTCACCATGCCACCTGCATGGCTTTTGATGTGAGTCCCTGTAATCAGCTGCTCAATGCATTAGCCCGTCAGCTCGATCCCCCCCTCCTTTATGATCCACAGGGCCGCTTTGCCCGTCAGGGCAAGCTCATCCCCGCCCTCTACGAGGCCTTTCTTTCTGCGCCTATCTTTCAGACCTCCCAGCCCACGGCGATCACTAACGAAGCCGTTCAGGAACAGTTTATAGCACCATTTCTCTGTTACCCCGCTGCCGTGGAAGATAAACTAAATACGGCGGTTCATGCTATTGCCAGGAGGATCGGTGAGGTGATTCAGGCGCTGGGCTGTCATAGGGTTTATCTCACTGGAGGCGGAGCCCATAATAGTTATCTCGTTGAGACCCTGCAGACCTTTTCCCCCTGTCCGTGCCTTTTGCCTCCTGAGGAGCTGATAGACTTTCGGGAGGCGATAGGGTTTGCTTTTCTGGGACTGCGGCGATACTGGAATGAAGATAACCTGTATAGCCCCTGGACTCAGGCTCGTCAGAGCCTGAGCGCTGGAATCGTAAGCCTTTAGCTGGAGTCCCTGAGTTAGTTTGTCATAGGGATGGCGAGGAGCGGGTAAGAGAGGTGCTGCGCCACATTTTCCGTAATGCTTCCGAAGAGAAACTGTGCCAGGCCCTTTCGGGCATGCGTGCCCATAATGAGAAGGTCGGCTTTTTCGCTTTCCATTGCCTGACGCAGCCCCTCCTCCACGGAAATGTCATTATAGACCTTTAGCTCCCAGGAGCTATAACTTATCTGACTGCGCAGCCGCTCCGCAAAACCCTGAATCGTGGGCGTGTCGTAAAACACATAGGGTGTGTTGATTACAGCAAGGGTTATATGTACCTGGGGCCAGGGTTTCAGGAATTCCAGAGCCTTTTGGAGGATGGATAGCGACTTTTCTTCAAAGATATCCACGGGGATGAGAGCTTTTTCATAGGGTTTGTAAATATTTTTGGGGTGGATAGCGAGCACGGGTACGGGACTGTGCCTGATAAGACGGGCGGTATTGGTACCGAAGAGCCCTCCATGCCATAAGCTCGTGGCCCCTCGAGTTCCCATTACGATAAGCCCCACGCCGGGATACTTGTCTATGTAATCTGACACCCGCCATACGGTATAATCGGCTATGAGGTGAATATGCACCTCTACGCCCTTTCTATCTTCGGACTGCGCGTAGGTCTTCAGGTGGTTGTGGAGCTCCTCCCGAATACGACGGTCCATTTCTACATCGATGACGGCCGAAAGCCCGCCCTGATATGCGATGCTGGCATAGGGTCGATCATACACATGTACGATGTGGATGACGGCATTGTGCATTTTCGCCACCGCGATCGCATAACGGTATCCTTCTCGAGCGGTTTCTGAAAAGTCTGTCAGGTGCAGGATGGATTGCATATCCGGGCAAAGCTACATAAAGTTCTACATTCAGGTAGTAAAGATTTGTCCCTTCATGCTTAGCCCATCAGGGTATGCCTGCCTCTCGGGATGAAGGGATCAAGAGGCTTTTTACCTTATCCCCTTACGGTGAGCCGCTGAATATCGGGGAATCCTGCGGCTCTCAGGGCTTCTACGAAGGCTGCAGCTCGATAGCGTACCTCTTCGCGCACGAGCGGATCCCGAATCCAGACCGTTATACCACGTTTTGTCAGACGCAGGGAATGGGTGGCTCTGGCGATTTCAGGTCCTGCTATGCGTGACCATGCCTCTTCTATTTGGGCTTCTCGGGGGGCTTTATGGCTCAGCTGCCCCGCCCAGAATTGCCTCAGCAGGTCTCCAATAGATTTAGCCATGGAGGTAGTGGTATAAAGTTTCAGCGCGCCGGGCTCCGAGAATGGCTTTCAGGTCTTCTAAGGATGCCTGTTTGAGGGACTCCATGGAGCCAAAGCGAGTCAATAGCTTTTCCGAGAGGGCTGGTCCAATCCCCGGCACAGAGAGAAGTTGGGTTTTCAGAGCGGCGGAATCCCGTCGTTTGCGATGAAAACCGACAGCCACTCTGTGCGCTTCATCCCGAATCGCCTGTAAAAGGTGCAATACCGGACTCCGACGATCAATGTACAGGGGCTCTGAGGCCCCCGGCTGAAACAACTCTTCCTTCTTTTTCGCCAGGGCAAATACCGGGATATGCCCCAGCCCCAGTTCATTCAGAACTTCCTTTGCGGCGTGTAACTGCCCCTTTCCGCCATCGATCAGGATCAGGTCGGGCAACGGGAGCCCCTCTCGTACCCGCTTTTCATAACGCCGGCGCACCACTCGCCGCATCGCCTCAAAATCATCTCCCACCTGCAAATCCTCATGTAAATAGCGCCGATATTCGTTGCGCCTGGGCTCCCCCTCTACGAATACCACCGCACTACTTACCAGGTGCGCTCCCTGAATATGCGAGTTATCGATACATTCCATACGAGCCGGCAGCGCAGGTAGCTTGAGAATTTTCTGCATTTCCTCTAAGATAGCTCGGCTTTTGAGAATCTTTTTTTCAGCGAATCGGTGCTTTTCCTGGAGGAAGGTCCATGCAGTATTTCGGCACATCTGAGCCAGCCTTTGCCAGGCTTCATCGGTGGGGATGAGGTAGTGCCACTCGATGCTTTCGGGCAGGGGAAGCCCGGCCGGCCATCCATCCACATAGATCGCGGGGGCCAGGCGCCGCCGTTCTGCCAGAATCTGTCCCGTCACCGTCTCCAAGACCTCCCCAGGCCGCATCTCCCAATCCTTCGCACCAAACTGCCAGATATGACTCGCTACAATCCGACCTCCCTCAATTGAAAAGTGATGTATTACCGCAACTCGACTCCCTGCTAAAATACTCACCAGCTCCGCGTCTCCATAAGCCTCATCGATGACTATAGTATTGCGCTGATATTCGCGCAGCTGCTCTAATCGCCTCTTAAGTTCGTGCGCCTGCTCAAAGGCAAGCTCGGACACAGCCTTTTGTATCTCTGCTTCGATGCGGTCCAGAACTTCTTGCCAGCGCCCCTCCAGGAGGGCCCGGACTTCTTCTATCGTTTCCAGGTATTCCTGATGGGATTGACGACCAATACATGGAGCCCTACAGGCACCCATATAGGCCCGCACACAGGCCCTATACCGACCTGCTGCTACCCCTTCTGGCGTGAGAGCCAGATCACAATCTCGTATCCCATACAACTCTCGAAAAAGATTTAGAAGCATCCGCACCACACCCCCCCCAGGAAATGGCCCATAATACCGACCTCTGACCACCTTCTGCCGCACAAACAAAAGCCTGGGATACGGTTCCTCCGTAATGCAAAGGTACGGATAGGTTTTTCCATCTTTGAGTAAGATATTATACCTGGGCTGATAGCTTTTGATAAGGTTATTTTCCAGAAAAAGTGCATCCCACTCACTGTCTGTAACAATCCATTCCACACGCGCAGCTTGCTGCACAAGAAGACGAGTCTTGAGGTCACAGGAAGGGTCTTTGACTTTTTGAAAATAAGATAGAACACGTCGTCTGAGACTGCGAGCTTTACCTACATAAATAACCTCTCCCGCCGGTCCCATAAACTTATAGACACCAGGAAGGTCCGGCAGCCTTTCCTCCCAGTTTCCCAGCTCCACCGGACAAAGATATAAACAGTGCTGCTCATCTCCATACAAGTGTAGATGAAGACGGAGCATCGGGTATCACCACCGGATATGCAGAAAATAGACTCTTTGCCCCCGAATCACACATCACCGGGGGTAGTTAAATCCCAGGCGAAACAGCCGCGGTGTAACAGGTGTGCTAACTTTTCACCTGAGGAGGGTTACGGTGCCGGAGCGGGAGAAGGGCTTCCTGTCGGGCAGGGTGGCTGTAAAGGCATAGGTGTAAGCACCTTCGGGACATTCGGCTCCACTTTTGTGGCGACCATTCCACAGACGCGCATCATTCCCCTCGAAGACGAGGTTGCCCCAGCGATCGTAGACCCAGACCTGATATGGGATACCATTGGTGCGGATATTCCACTGGTCATTGATGCCATCTCCATTGGGGCTAAAGACGTTTGGGATGAAGATATCCAACCCCGGTTCTATAATGACGAGGCCCCGGGCAGTATCGTTGCATCCAGAGGCATTATAGGCCACGAGGGTGATGGGGTAGGTGCCTGGCTGGGCGAAATCCACCACCGGGTTAGCATCCGTGGAAGTAGTGCCATTGCCGAAGTCCCATGCATAAGCAATAGCCCCCTGAGATTGATTGGTGAAGGCCACCTGCGTTTGGGGCTGGCGCTGTACTATCTGCTGGGGCGCGAAAGCCGCCTGTGGACGCGGATGTACGGTAATGCTGGCTTTTACGGTATCGGTGCAGCCATCGGCGCTAACCACCACCATCCAGAGCGGATAAAACCCCGACTGAGCATAAGTATGCGTGGCACTCCCGGCTCCACTCACCGTGTCTATACGGCCATCCCCCCATATCCAGAGCGTCTGGCTAATGGTAGCTCCATTAGGATTGGAGGCGTTTTCGGGCTGCAGGGTCAGTGGCACACAGCCCTCAGTAAGGGGAAGATTCCATGCGGCGGTCGGCCGCCGGGCTATCGTAACCGGCCGACTCACGGTAGCCGAACAGAGACCATTATGATTATAAGCCGTCAGCGTCACGGTATACGTACCCGAAGCCGCATATACATGCTGGGGACTGGGCTGCGTGCTGGTATTCCCATCGCCGAAATCCCACTGATACACGTAACCATCCTGCCCAATATCTGCAAACTGAACAGCCTGGTTTTCACAGGCGGCAGAAAGGACGCCAATCTGAGGAGAAGGCGTTTTATAGACCTGAATATAGTGAACTTTTTCGACAGGAATCCAGGTAGCACCGAAGCGGGCTTCCAGACGCACCGTGTAAAAGCCAACGCCGGTATAGGTGTGCTGAACGGAGTTTGCAGTAGTGGTAAGGGGCGGCGTACCATCGCCAAAATCCCAGCGATATTCGTCGGCGTTAGACGGTGTAGCAGTAAAGGTAGTAGTGAGCTGGTCACACCCCTGCGTGGGTGAAGCCGTAAAGTCCACCGATGGGGGAGGATTAGAGGAAATATCGACCGTTACGACACACTGGCCACCGCAGCCATTGGCGTCGGTTAGGGTTATGGTGGCGGTATAGGTGCCGGCGCCGCCGTAGTTAGCACTCACCGAGATGGGGAGGGTGGCACTCTGACCGCTGGTGCTAAAGCCATTCCCCAGGTCGATCGTATAACTGAAGGGCGATGTGAGAGAAGAGGCATTGGTGGCATCAATGGTAAAAGTCGTGGGATAACCGAGATATGCCGTAAGGGGCGAGGGACAGGTGAGCTGGGGACGCGGGTATACCACGACGGTAACGCTATTCGTAGTAAGGGGGCTATTGCTAATACAGGCTTCGCTGGAAGTAACCTGAACCTCATAGATGTCGCCGTTTTGAGGATTGGGATCGGTGTAGGTAGTGCCAGAGGCGCCGGCAATCAGATTGCCGTTTTTTCGCCAGACGATGGTGGGATTGGAGCCCTGACTGGAGAGATTGGTCAGAATAAGGGTAACCGGATTGCCTTCGCATACGGCAGGGGGCGCCGCAATAAGCTGGGCAGTCATGGTACGCTGAGCAACGACATCAAAGATAAGCGAGTCGCGCACGGACCACCCACAGCACTCAGACTGAACTCGGAGATAGATTTTATAGGTGCCGGTTTGGGTGAGAGCTGGCGTGGTGAAGGTAGCTGAGGGACCGCTCACAGGACCTGTGCTAATTGGCCCGCTAAGCTGCCATTCGTAAGCGAGGATAGGGCGATTGGCGGGGTTGGTAAGGCTGGCCTGAAAAGTGGCCGTAGCCCCTGCACAAACAGGCAGTGAAGTTTGTGGTTGGATAGAAGGAATCACACCGGGCTGCGTGGGCGAAACGAAGAGCGTATAGCGAAAAGGTACGCCATTGACTCTCAGGATGATGGTCTTGAAGCCGGGCGGGCCAAAGGTAGCTGTGGCGGCAGGTCCCTGTGCGAAAAGCGGTGAGGCACTTGGGTCACTCACCCCGAAAGCCCACTCGTAAGTGGTGAGGGGATCGGCATTAGAGACGCTGAAGGAGACTTCTGAGTGGCTGCATATCAGCCCATTCACGGCGATAGGGGGTTCGGTAGGGACGAAAGAGTTAGACACGAGGGCAGGCGTACCCGCCAGGCTCTGATAAATGGGCTGAGCGATGCCATCGGCCCCATCGCCTCCGCGACCGCCATGCCCCCCATCGCCCCCCCGACCGCCATTACCTCCCAGTCCACCCTGACACCCCGCCGCACAATTATTATCAGGATAGAAAGGTTCAGGTCCGCAGAAGCGCTGGCAGAGGGAGCCGGCACTGCCGCCGCCACAGCCGCCCTCTCCTCCGCGACCGCCCTGACCTCCTGGCGAGCCCGGCGCTCCCTGACCTGACGTCCCCACCGTCAGGGGACAGTCTCGAATCACCCCATTGGCCCCATTATTCCACAGGAATACGGCAAAGGCGCCCCCGCCGCCTCCTCCCCCTTTACCGCCCGGACCACCTTCACCTCCTTCTCCTCCCCCACCACCTCCACCGCCAGAACTGTTGGTGTATCCATCATCAATCTGGATAATGCAAATATTGAAGGGAATCCCGCCTAAGGAGCCTCCTCCCCCGCCTCCCCCGCCTCCACTACCCGGCTCCCCCGGCTGCCCATCCTGCCCATCCCCCGGGATGAACCACCCTCCTGTAAAGCCAGGAGCGCCCGGCGCTCCATCGGCACCATCCCGGCCCGGCAAACCCGGAAGTCCATCTTGACCCGAGTAGTCCCCACCGTCTGAGGGACACTCCCCGCCCAGGAAATCCGCGAAGTCGGCGATTTCACCAACTCGATCACATATATTCAACCCGTTACCGGGTGCCCCCCCTATTCCCACAGGTTGCCCGTTGACAGCAGTATTGCCATTCTGGCCGGGCTGGCCCGGCGGCGCAGAAGCTCCGTTACAAAAGTTAAAATCTAAGCATCCTGCGGGCCCTCTTCCTGTGCCGATAGGGCCGCCGTCACCGCCTCGTCCACCCGCCTGAGCGCCTGCTGACCAGCTACTGCCCCCGGCCCCACCCTGATTATTATCCGGCTGCACGCCCGGCTCACACTGGCGGCAGCCATCCTGCCCTTTCTGCCCGGGTGCCCCATCCCGCCCATTGGGAACGGGAGCACCGGGCCTGCCATCCGTGGCATTACCCGCATGAATGCGACAGCGAACAATCTGGTAGTTAGAACACCCATTCAGGTACAGACCGTATGTGGAGCATCCCGGCCCGTCTGCGGTATAGCTCGCATTCTCCACCTCAATGTAGAGGTCGTGCAGTTCGAAACTGCTTTTGCCAATTGCCTGCACAGCGACCAGGCGACAGGGATTTTGTTCCGGGCTGCCGCTCAAACGCCGCAGGCGAGTGATTCCGTCCGAGCGTTTGATGGGCTGCGGTCCCGAAAGGTCAAAGCCTCCTTCTAAGATAATATCGTCTTCGAGATTCAGGGGGCTCGTGAGGGGATAATCTCCGATGGCAAGTCGAATGTGCTTGATGGGTCCTGCTGCCGCCTGAGCAATCGCCGCCTGAAGAGAAAGTGGATCTGAGGGAGTACCCGATGCCCCCGGATTACCGCCCGGCGACACATACCAGTAACCGCAGTTTTGCGCAAAAGCCCAGCCCAGCGCAAGCCAGAAGAGGTATCGCTTCATAGGGTTTTCGTGAGTTTATAGGTCCAGGACCCTACCCGCAAAAAGTAGATACCCGCGCTCAGAATTTCCGTGCTGAGGCGACACAGGCCTGCCGGCGCCTCCCCGGATAAAATCACCTGACCCGTAGGCTCATACAGGATGAAAGGCATTGCTTCGGGCAAGTAGAGAAGAAGGTACGCCGAGAAAGGATTCGGGTAGATGCGAACGGCTTCACGAGGGAAAGCAGAAGACAGATGAGAGGGCGCCGGATTAGGGAGTTTGATCACATAGTCGGCCTTAGTGATGGTGTCCTTGCAGCCATAGAGGTTTTCTACGATAAGGGTGACGGTATAGCGGCCCGGCTGCGCATAGAAATAAGCAGGATTTGGACTGGTGGAGGAGGCACCGGGATTGAGTGGATCCCCAAAGAACCATAGCCAGCTGGTAGCGCCCTGACTCTGGGAGACAAAGTAGGCCGTATCAGCTTCGTAAAGCACGGGAGGAAACACCGAAAAGTCCGCCAGGGGTCGAGGATAGACTACTACCTGTCGCTGCACAATAGCCGTATCCGTGCCCGAGGCGCTAATAGCGTAAAGGGTCACGGTATATTCCCCGGAGGTAGTGTAAGTGTGTGTAGGACTAAGAGCGGTGCTGCTATTTCCATCCCCGAAGTCCCATAGGTACGCACTGGCAAAGGCGCTGGTATTGGTAAAGGCTACGGTGAGCGGGGGGCATCCAGCAAGGGGAGAACTGGTAAAGTCTGCGATAGGCCGATACGCAATGGTAAGAGTGGTTTCACAGGCAGCTGTGTTGGAGCTACGACAGCCATTAGCATCCACCACGGTAAGGCGAACCTGGTAAGTGCCGGGCAGCGGATAAAGCACGGTAGTCGGATTTCCAATGGCCCCGCGCCCATCCCCTAAATCCCAGTAAAAAGTATAGGGCGGCGTCCCCCCCGAAGCCGTAGCCGAAAGCGTGATAAGTTCGTTGGGAACAAGATTACCGGTAATATTGAAGCATCCTGTCGCAAGCGGCTGAATGACAGGACGGGGGTTCACCGTAAGAGTAAGGGTATTGGATGGGATGGGCTGACCGCGGGCGCAGGGCGTATTCCCTGTGGCTACCGCCTGAATGGCAACTCCCGAAGCAGGATTGGCCCAGGTAAAAGTGGGACCACTGCCAGCGGGCGCACCCCCTAAATACCAGGTGATGGGAGGTACGCCGGCAAAGTTCTGTAACTGAGCCGTAAAAGTCACCGGCTCATCTGCGCACACATTGGTAGAACCGGAGAGGGTGGAAATAGAGATAGTGGGAGCCGGGTCAGGGAGAACGACAATCGTATCGCGAGCCGGATCAGACCACCCACAACACGGCGTATAAGTGCGATGGGTAACCACAAAGGTGCCGGGTGTGTTAAATGTCTGGCTGACAGAGGTCTGGGTAGAGCCGGAAATCGGAGGCGCTCCACCGCCAAAGTCCCATTCATACAGTTGGGCATTATTCAGGGAGCTGGTAAAGGTAATCTGTCCCCCTACACAGACGGTATCCTGAGAGCTTGAGAATGTGGGGTTTCCACCGGTGCCATCATCCCGGATGTCTATAAGCTCATAGAAGGTGTAAGTCTGACCATTGACAATGACGGACAGGCTTTTTCGGCCGAGGGTGGTGTACTGGGTAGTAACTGTATCGCCCACAGCGGTAGGGGGCATGCTGCCCGGTCCAAAAAACCACACGATATAGCCAGCGGCGTCTATCCAGGCTTTGACGGTGCGGTAGGTGCAGCCACTGGACTGGACGAAGATTTTGGGTTCGTCGGGACTCTGGAAGGTAGCGATGGTGGGGGCGGTGCCTGAGGGGTCCTGATAGAAGTCCTGAGCGAGGCCCGGAACGCCGGGTCCGCCGTTACCGCCGCGGCCGCCATTACCGCCGCGGCCGCCGTTACCCCCCCGACCTCTGTCGCAGGCATTAGTCTGACCGGCGCAGCCTCTGGCTCCGCCACACCCCCCCAATCCGCCCCGCCCTCCCGCGCCCCCCAGACCTCCCGGAGCCCCTGCTCCAGGCAGGCTGGATTCAGCTACCACATCTACGAAACGCCCATTGGACCCATTATTGTGAAGATATATTCCAAAGGAGCCCCCGCCGCCGCCACCGCCTCTACCGCCTTTACCGCCTTCACCGCCCTCCCCGCCGCCACCTCCACCTGCTCCTGTTGCTCGATTGCCAATACCAAACAGGCAGGCCGCAAAACTTCCTCCACCTCCACCCCCTCCGCCGCCAGAACCGTGCTGACCGTCGCTTCCATCCTGCCCATCTCCCGGTCTGAAAAAACCGCCGAAATGGGTGGGTGCCCCTGCTGCCCCTGGTGCCCCGTTAGCGCCATCGCTGCCCGGAGATCCATCCTGCCCATTCTGGTCTGGCTGATTGTCGCATCCAGTTGATAATACGACATCGTTACCCACCCCTCCGGCACCGCCTGTCCCTCCCGCCGGGGCATAAGGCTGGGCTATGGCGGGTGCGCCCTGCGTGCCCGCACTCCCATTGTAAGCAGTGCCCCCAACCAATCCGCAGGTTCCTTGCTGACCGCCATCTCCGCCTCGCCCACCGGCCACGAGGCCCCCTGACCAGCTACTACCTCCCGCACCGCCGGCCCGACAGCAGGGACCATTCTCGGCTCCCTCCTCTCCGATTTGCCCATCAGCACCATTGCGACCAGCAGCCCCATTCGCTCCAGGGTCTCCCGGCGCTCCAGCCCCTGCCGAAAACCGACACCGATTCACTACATAGTTAGAACACCCGCTCAAATAAAGCCCATAAGTCGTCGTCCCCGCCCCCAGCAGCGTCGCATCTTCTACATACACCTCAATATCCTGAATGCGAAAACCACT
>Ga0197142_1001437_pt1 | contig 21858 bp, 16 predicted proteins | sample GBS60_MetaG_FD_148614 | JGI IMG/M metagenome (GOLD analysis project Ga0197142, IMG submission 148614) | Sediment microbial communities from Great Boiling Springs, Gerlach, Nevada, United States - GBS 60_MetaG | ecosystem: Environmental > Aquatic > Thermal springs > Hot (42-90C) > Sediment... | reverse complement strand
CCAACCCCAGGAAAAACCAGCAGAAAAACGACCGATTCGGCCCTCTCGAACCGAAGGAATCGATACGCCGGTAGAACGCAAGGAACTCCTTATTTTGCAAGAAGTTATGGCCAAAAGCTGACGTTTCCGTTTCCAGTTTGAGATCCATAGTTTGCGTGTATCGATCGGGTCCCATGCCCACAATCTGTGGTGTTCGAGCGGATTCCTAAATAACTCCACATAATTGCGAAAGTGGTCCAAAGTGCGAAATGCCTTCTTTTCCGAGTGGCCAGTAGTCCGACCACTTCCGGTATTTTGTGGACTTATTTAGCCCCTCCAACTGCCTGGGGCCGGTTCCCGTAGAGACAGGCAAATGAGTCGCATGAAGCAATGTATCTTTCCCCTTGGCACCGAGATGCTGGCCAACCGTAGGTTGGCCGGGCAGAGGCTTCGCCGTAGCCCAGGTGGCTCCTCTGCATTTCTCGCCTCTCCCATGGCGGGAGAAGCATTTGCGCCCCATCAGCCGGCTTCGCTTTGCTCCGCCGGCCTCTCCCGCCAAGGCAGAGGCGGGGCCGCCCCCTCACCTGGCCTGGCCTTCGGCGCTACCTCCGGCCAGGCCACCCTATCCCGCCAGCGTTGGTATCTGCACATCTCCTAACCCGTTGCAAAACATAAAGATACGGTTAACAGATTTTAAGAAGCCCGAAAGACCCTTGGACGGGCAACCTACTGGGTTTTCTAGGAACGGATAATCTGTTGTGGGCGAAGGGGGGTTTGCAGGAAACGTCATAACTTTATGGTAAGGAAACTCTGAAAAATCCTGAAAATATAGTGAACTAGGTAGTCTTTTGATTATGTTGTCGGCCTCTGAGGTTGCCCAAGCTACCCCCAGTGGATTGTATGCTAGCATTGACAGCAGCTCGATATATGGGGTTTTCGGAAAATTCTCCTGAAATACTTCCCTTTTGTCCACGTTGAATTATTCAGAGGTTCCGTGGTGTTTTTCTCCGGGTTTTCGCTGCTCTGCACTTTGCCAAAAAAGTTCTTACTTCTTATTTAGCAAGAAGTTATGGGAAGCCAGTTCTGGCTCCCCCCAAAATCATAACTTCTTGTAACAATTTAGATTGACTGTATCTACCGGGCCCAATTACCACAATCTGTGGTGTTCGACCCGACTCGTAGCCCCTACATCTGGTAGGGACCGGTTCCAGTAGATACAGTCAATTTAGCCGAATGGTAACATTTTAGCCGAAGGAAGACACCCTTGGAGGGACCTGCTTGTCAGGTCCGATGCTTGCCTCTCCCCCGGCGGGACAGTGTAGGGTGAGGGAGAATAAGGAGAATAAAAGGAGAATAATAAGTGGCCTGCCGCCTTTTTTCTCCCCCTCACCCGGCCTGGCCGAAGGCCAGGCCGGGTGAGGATGTCATTCCCGCGAAAGCGGGAATCCAGAAAGAAACACTCCATATTGCCTGGGTTCCCGCTTGGATGGGAACAAACCTGGATTCCCGCTTAAGCGGGAACAAGCCTGGATTCCTGCTTACGCAGGAATGACACATAGACTCCTCCATTCGGCTAAAAAGTTACTAAAATGTTACTAGCGGCATTTAGAAGCCGCGGGCGGCACGGATGTCGTCAAAATCCCGTAGATGGTACTGGATGCCTAGGTAGTCGAGCACTCGACAGAGGCTGCGTAGCGCCACGCCCATACCGTCCGGGCCGCTGAAGCCGCCGAACTGGCCGCCGCCTTTTAGATGCGGCTCCAATTCCAGAAACACGCCCGGTACGCCGCGGCGTTTTAGCTTCCGCTCCAGGGCCGGGATCGACGGGGCAAAATCCCGCAGAATCCGATCGTAGCCGCTATCGCCCAAATGCACCGGTACAAAGTGGCGGAGTGCCTCTTCGTCCACGTGGCCGCCTTTGACCGCCTGCGGCCGATACCGATAATCCTTCACGTGAATCCAGCCGATGCCCGGTTTCATCGCCTGATATTGTTCAAATGTTTCTGCTGGGCTGTAACCTTGGCACAGGATATTGGCCGCATCGAAGACCAGGACCAGGGCCGAGTGTCGACGGAGTTGCCGGTAAATCTCCGCCAATAGATAGCCGTTCTGCCCCACCAAGTTTGCCTCCACCTCCAGGCCGAATAGAAGTCCTTCTTTTTCGCACAGATCGGCAATCTGGCCGATCTGATCCACCGCCTGCGGCATATACGGCTGAGGGTCAGCCCCTTTGGGCGGATAGAAAGAAAAACCTCGAATCAGCCGGGTTTCAAACGTATGGGCCAATTGGCAGGCATGGCGCACATCCTCGGCCAGATATTTCTTAAAGGGCACATATACATTGGTGGTGCCGTCATCGATGTCTTGCAGTTTCACCTTGCCGATAGGTGAGCCGATGGAGGAAACCCGTAGGCCGTACTCCTGTTGCCATTGGCGGACCTGCTGGATTTCCTCTTTGGTGAGCTTCATGACGTTTTTGACGCCGGAACCGACGTCGATAAAGCGAATGCTGTAATACTGCAAACCCAGGGCGGCGAAGGCGGCAAACTGTTCGACCGCAGTCTTTCGGTTGGCCGACTCGTCCGCAAATCCAGATAGCAACACCTGAGGGGCATCCTTCATCGGGGCATCCTCCTAGAATGAAAGTAACTAAGGGCGACAATGAACAAAAATCCGTGTAACATTTTAGCCAAATGAAGCAACTCGCATCTCATCGGGCCGTGGAGAGGCCGGGGAAGTGAAGCTCAGGGAATGCCCCCTGGATTGTCATTCCCGCGAAAGCGGCAGTCCAGAAGGAGTTGCGGTGCATATTGTCTGGGTTGCCGCTTGAGCGGCGGGGACCAACCTAGATTCCTCCTTGTGCAGAAATGACACAGGGCAGCCTTCCAGTTGGCTAAAATTTTACAACTCCGTTTATTCCGACCAGCTTCGTCCGGCAGCCCACTGGCACTGGCAAAGGTAAAACAGATTGCGTAACATTTTAGCCGAATGGAAGAGCGGCTTGTCAGACCCGTCCAGCGGTAGTCCAAGGCAGATACCTCCAAAGGATCGGACCCTACAAGCAGGTCCTCCAAGGACATCTTCATCCGGCGGAACATTTTACTCAAACTGTAAACGGAAACGCCGGTTTTTGGCCATAACTTATTGCAAAATAAGGAGGTAGCAAAATAAGGAGGTAATTGCCGTCCTACCGGCGGATCGATTCCTTCGGTTCGAGAGGGCTAAATCGGTCGTTTTTTTCCTGGTTTTTGCCGGGGTTAGGCGGTTTCATTTACAGTTTGAGCATTTGGAACATTTTAGCCGAATGCAGGGGCTGATGTGTCATTCCTGCGCAAGCAGGAATCCAGGCTGCTTTGGACCTCCTCCTGTGTTCCTGTTGGGCAAGCGGCAAATCGGAGATATTTTCTGGATTCCCGCTTGCGCGGGAATGACACACTAAATAGGTCCACATAATTACGAAAGTGTTCAAGGGTGCGAAATACCTTCGGTTTCGGAGGTGCCAGTAGTCCAACCCCTTCCGGTTTGTTGTGGACTTATTTAGGTTTAGTCCGTCGGTGGAGAGGCCAGTTGCTTCATTCGGCTAAAATGTTACGAGCATTTTAGTTTGACTGGATCCACCTGGCCAGGCCCCTACGACTTGTAGGGGCTAAAAAGCGGCTCGAACACCACAGATTGGGGGCATTAGTCCCGGTAGATACAGTCAAGTTAGGCGCATGGAGGGGCGCGCTGGTCGTGCCCGATGGGTTCCCGGTTTATGTCATTCCCACAAAAGTGGGAATCCCGATGTTGTTCTGGATTCCTGCTTACGTAGGAAGGAATCTACGCCCCCCTCAGGTGGCCTCGCTCTGCCGCCTCTCGACAGGCAGGGGAGAGGGGAGTGGCTTCATTCGGCCAACTTGATTGTATCCCCTCGGCCAGCCACCTCCACATGAAAGTCTAAACCTGGGAAGAACACCCCAGAGGGGGGCAAACGCTTCCGGTGGATACAGTCAGGCTAAAATGTTATGCTCACTTCGGGTCAGCCTGCCCAACGAACGGTCCTGCTTTGAGGGATCCAGGCTAGGATGGTCGTGGGGCGGGATCGGTTCTTAGCTCTGCTCCGCCTCAGACTCCGAAGCCGGGGGGAGTTCTTCCGCATCGTCGGCAGAAGGGGACTGGTCGGAGGGTTCGGAACTTTCGGCCAAGAGAGCTTCTGCACGACGGCGGGCGTATTTCATGTCTCGGCGTCGATCGATGGCCCGTTGGACCGCATGACCCAGCCGATCCGCCGCCCGATCAATCACAGCAAAAAAATCCATATCTTGATCTTCGATGACCAACGTCCCGAGCGAGCGGAGTTTGGCCACCATCCGACATTGTTTGTCCAATCCCCCCTTAGGTCCGTTCAGGTCGGCCAAACTCACATCCACCCGGTCGATCTCCTGCTGAAACCGATCCAAAGCAAACGCCAACCGTCGATCGATATGCTCCCGGATCGTTTCGTTCACCTTGAAGTTCTTGGCCGAAACAAACACCTGCATACCAAACTCCTTTCTGCACAAAAAGAAGGCCCATTCGGAAACGTAACAGATCGGCCGAATGGAGTACCCTGGATTTTACTCTAGAGTCGGCCCGGGTAAGGAAGCAACCGAATCCCAAGAGGAATATGAACCAGTGGTCCGCTCTCCTGGCGCTTCCTTTACTCGGTCGAAGTGTTTCTGGCAAACCTTATCAATTATAGCCCAAGGCCAAGTCGCTGTTTCCCATCCCCCAAAACGGGTGGATGTCCTGAGCTCATCCAAGCCAACTTTTGCCATTTTGGGGTCCGTCCATCGGAGGAGGGCCCTGGCTCTTCGTACGTCTTGGACATTGAGGCTGTCCCGAAAATCCTTTTTTAACCGGATGTACCACCCATCGGAGGTCCCCAGACTGCCCAAACCCTCATAAAAGCGGGCGTTTTGGTAAACCGGAAGGGTCGGGAAACGGTTAGGCCCGCCGCCGGGAGCCAATTTCGGGACAGCCTTTTAGGCAACAAAATGAATAAATGATCATTTCTTCAAAAATATAACTCAAACGGTAAAGGAAACTGCCCAACCCCGGCAAAAACCAGCAGAAAAACGCCGATTCGGTCCTCTGGAACCGAAGGGATTGATCCGCCGGGAGAACGGAAATAACTCCTTATTTTGCAATAAGTTATGGCCAAAAACCGGCGTTTCCGTTTACAGTTTGAGAATATAACTTGACTGTATCCAACAGGGCCAATTACTAGAATCGGTGGTGTTCGAGCCGCTTCTTAACCCCTCCAATTGGTAGGGGCCAGGCCCGGTAGATACAGTTCAAATAAGCACCTACGGAAATTGGCAAAACGGCACGCTGAGAGTAACTACCTATGCATCACCAAGTTGCAAAACTCCTATATAGACTATATAGATACGAAAGACTTGAGAGAAGAGACGATTGCCCCGTGGCCTGAACCCCTACAGGAAAAGAAGCCCAGCCGAAAGAGATGGCGCATTTAGCTCCATCGTTGCCAGGGCGGCTGGAGGATTTCGTAAAGGATGATGGCATCTCGGGCCGAATCGGCGGTGGCAAACAGGGTGGGTAAACCGGTCGGTGCGGTGGGCGGCATGGCGAATCGAGCCGCTTCTTCCGGACCGATCGCCTCGCTGCCTACCGCCGACAGACTGGTGGAAAGTTCCGGCAGGGCTACCGAGAGCTGCCCCATCTGTTCCAACTCCCGCTCGAACTTTTCTCGTAGGCGGGCTTCCAGTTCTTGATCCACCCGGCTGACTGAGCTTCCCAATTGGGCAGTTCGGGCTTCGATCTGGTCGGTGCGAAGGAACTGTTCGACCCGTTGGCCGACGCTTTCGGCAGTAGCGGGTTCGGGAACCACCTGGGCCGGGACCACCGGCGGCCCGGCAGAGCGGCGGGCAGGCCCAGGCCGACGCCCCGGTCTTGCTCCTTGTCGGCCTGGCCGACGCGCCGGGCCTTCTTCGACCACCTCGGCCACCAAAGGAGGAGCGGGCATGGCCGGAGGGGCTGGCCGGGCCGGCGCCTCTGCGCGGGCCGGCGCCTCTTCCACCTCTTTGGGCTTAGGGTGTTGCTCCTGCACCCGACGCAAAAACTCGGCGATTTCCCGTTCGATCGGGTCCATTGGTCTGCCGCCGTCGCCGCCGGCCCCTCGGTTTTTGGCCTGGCGGGCTGCCCGCTGAGCCGCCTCCCTCTGCGCCTCCAAAAGCTTACTGATAAACTGTCCAATGGCCGGTAAAAGCACAAAAAACAAAAGAATTAACGTAGGGATCCAATCCCGGCCATTGGCCCACAACGGATGCCAAACCAGGGTATGCATCGGCCTGTCTCCTAGCGGTTAGGCGGAGGATTGTTGTTGGGTACCCGGTCTAGCGGCTGCGGCGCGGGCCGCGGCCGTTGGTGCGGTCATGCTCCGGGCAATCGACGAACGCATATCCGTATCGGCTTGGACATTCCGGAGTTTGTAGTAATCCATGATCCCCAGGGCGCCGGAGCGGAAGGCTTCGGCGATGGCTTTGGGGACTTCGGCCTCGGCTTCGACGACCTTGGCCCGGTTTTCTTCCAGCAGGGCGAGGTTTTCCTGTTCGGCGGCCACGGCCATGGCCCGACGTTCTTCCGCCTTGGCCCGGGCCACCCGCATATCGGCCTCGGCTTGTTCGGCTTGAAGCCGGGCGCCGATATTTTCCCCCACATCAATGTCGGCAATATCAATGGAGACGATTTCAAAAGCGGTCTGGGCGTCCAATCGGCGGGCCAAGACGGCTTTGGAAATCCGATCCGGATTGGCCAACACCTCCAAATGTGTCTCCGCCGAGCCGATGGCACTAACAATCCCTTCGCCGACCCGGGCGATGATGGTTTCTTCGGTGGCCCCGCCGATGAGCCGTCGCAAATCGGCCCGGACGGTGACCCGGGCTTTGACCTTCAGTTGGATGCCGTTTTTGGCTACCCCGTCCAGCGAATCCCGGCCGGACGCCTTCGACGGACAATCGATTACCTTGGGGTTGACGCTGGTCTGGACCGCTTCCAGGACATTGCGGCCTGCCAGGTCGATGGCCGTGGCCAGTTTATAGTCCAGGGGTAGTTTGGCCTTGGTCGCAGCAATCAAGGCCCGGATGACCGTCAGGACCCGGCCACCGGCTAAATAGTGGGCTTCCAACGCCTTGGAGGTAATGCCGGTGGTTTCTTCGTCCAGCCCGGCCTGGACGGCCATGATCTTGGCACGCACAATCTCACCGACATTCACCTTCCGAAACGTCATGCCCAACAGGTCCAAAATGCCGATGCCCGCACCGGTCATCTTGGACTGAATCCAATACCGAAAATACATCACAAACACTACAAAGGCGATCAGCACCAACACCAGAAGCACTAAAATCCCGATCAGCCCCAAAACTTGGCCAGCACTCAGTTCCTGGGCGAAGAGCATCATGGCGGTATCCTTCCTGCATCTTTCTGGGAAAAAAAATGACCAGACCCACCCGTCGGAGGATCACCTATTCGGGAAATCTCTTATAAGGGCTTCGCTATTCTCCTGCCAAAATAGCTATAGCCTGTTTAACGTTTTTGTGCGGGGTTGTCAACTCCCGGCATAAAAGCCAGTTCCCCGCCCCCGGCCCGTAGGTGAAAAAAGCACGTAACATTTTAGCGGAATGAAGCAAATCGCCTCTCCCCCGGCGGGAGAGGCCGGCCAGGCGCTAGCCTGGCCCGGTGAGGGGGTCGTTCCCGCGAAAGCGGGAATCCAGAAAGAAATCCTCCATATTCCGGGATTCCTGCTTACGGGGAAGTAACCCTGGATTCCTGCTTACGCAGGAATGACACATTGGCCCCCTCCATTCGGCTAAAATGTTACAAAAGCACTTCATTGGGCCGGGATCATGATCGTTTGGCCGACCGACTCAAGCATCGGATTCAAAAGGTTGGTCCAGGACGGAGTCGATGGGCCGTTGGAGGAGGTCGTCCGGTTGTTGGGGTTGGGTTTCGGCTTTCAAGGGGCGGACCACCACTCGATTGGCCCGTACCTGAAGGACTCGGACTTGTTCGCCTGGTTCGATGGGCGTGCCGTCGCTGATGGCGTCGATATGTTGGCCATTGATGAGAATCACGCCGCTGGGGAGCATTTTGGTTTTGGCCACCCCAACCTGCCCCACCAGAGTTTGGAGGGCCTTTTTGCGGGGATCTTCAGGAAGCACTTGTTCACTTGTAGGCACATCCAGCAGAATCCGCCGTCCCATCGGAGTATGCGGCCAAAGGGCCAGTCCGCCGGCGATAATGATCGGCACCCCCACCAGGGTAACCACCAGCAGGACGATCCCGTAGGTTACCGAATGCCGAAATCCTAACACAATCGCCCCAATAAACGCACAGGCCGACAAAAACCCCAAAATCCCTCCGGAAGGCACAAACATCTCCAGAACGGCTAAACACAGACCCACCAACAGCAAAAGAAACGCCCAAACCCAAATATCCATCGGCTCTCCACCCTTCCAAAATTTGTAACATTAAAGCAATTCGTCTCTCCCCAGGCGGGCTAAACCCAGGAGGTCATTCCCGCGCAAGCGGGAATCCAGAAGTAGTAGAAGTCCATATTGCCTATTGAGCTTCGCAAATCGTAGAGACAACTCAAATCCCTAGTTTTCAGCCACTTTGTGTGTCCCTTGGTTTTGCGAAGATCCATCGGTTCCCGCTTGCGTGGGAACATGCCTGGATTCCTGCTTACGCAGGAATGACACAGGGCGGCCATCCATTCGGTTAACATGTTACACAAGCAGGTCCCTCCCGCTAAAGCCATGATCGGCTTTCGCACTCCGGGAACCGTTCCGTTTTGGCAGCAAGGCTTGGCCATCCCCTCTCTTTTTGGTATTCTATCCGTCGGAGGGAAAAGCCGCCACTAGAGGAGGCTCGCAACCTTGCGATATCCGACGGGATCACCCTATTGGCCGCGGTCATGGCGATGGTAGCTGGGTTGGCCGGGATCAACAAAAGGTCTAGAACCTGGAACTGATCAAAAATGTATTATTCCGTAGGCGTCGCCTGATCGTCGGCGATGAACGCTGTTTTTACCGTAACACTTTAGCCGAAAGGGGGGGCTATATGTCATTCCTGCGGAAGCACCAGTCCAGCCTTATTCCCGCTCCGGTGGAAACCCAGGCAATAGGAGGTATTCCTTTCTGGATTCCCGCTGGCGCGGGAATGACACCGTGGGTTTAGCCCGCCAGGGGAATGGCAGTTGGCTTCATTCGGCCAAAATGTTACTTTTTCCCCGAGCGGCGGGAGGACCTGGACTGCCCGGTCCGAGAGATACCGTAGGTAGTAAGGTCAGTAGCTTGCAGCGTGCCGAGTCGGCAGCCGCCGGACGCTGCCTTAAACACCCGCCGTTTCAGTTGCACATAAGATCATCTTGCTCAGCTTGCAGGCGGTTCTTCCACGGGCCGAACAATCACCCGGTAGCCTTGGACTTCGGTAACAACGATCTTTTGGCCCCGTTCGATCAGCTCGCCGTCGGCCGTTACATCCACCAGATCGTTTCCAAACCGGGCTTTGCCGGAGGGAACCAGCCGAGTGGTGGCGATCCCTACCGCCCCCACCAGATGGCCATAGTCGGCCAGGCGTTCTCGCTGGCGAATCTGTTCAACCTCTTCCGGTTCTGGTGGCGGGAGGAACATCCGTCCAAGTACCGGCATCCGAGGCAACCACTTCCGTGTCATCCAGGCCAATATCAACACCCCTACAATGGCCCCGATCAGAACCATTAGCGATTGCATGGACTGTTGCACCTGATATTCGTTGCGTGGAATGACAAACGTTTGACTGGCTAAGATCAACGAAGCAATGATCAATAGCCCACCGCCGAAACCGAAAATCCCAAAACCGGGCAAGAGGAATATTTCTAAAAGCAAACAAGCTACCCCGGCCAAAAACAGCAACACCTCCAACCAGCCGGCCGTACCGCCCAAAAATCGGGACCAGAAAAACAGCAGAAAACAGACCGTGGCAATAAACCCGCCCAAGCCCACTCCCGGAGTATGAAGTTCAAAATAGAGGGCAAAAAAGCCGATGGCCAAAAGCAACCCCGCCACCTCCGGCCGGGCTAGCAGATCGATCAGATGCTGGGCCCAACCCGGCTCGGCCCAGGGAACCCCGTCTTCCAGGGAAAACTCTTTCTGCAACTCGGCAAAGTCCCGGACTACAAAATCGGCCAACCCCAGTTGGCCGGCCTGGGCCCCTCTTAGCCCGCCCCGGATGGAAACCCGTTGACCTTTGATCCACTGGGCCGCCGCCGGGTCCCGTTTGCTCATCTCCTCCATTTCTTCCAAGGAAAACAGTTGCCGTTGTCCCCGACGGACATATTCGTACAGCTCCATCTCCGGATCCACCATCGCCAAGACGGTGGACCAGCCACGATGCGCCCAGGGCCCTTCGGGATTTTTGACCACTTTGCGGAGCAAATCGAGATCCTCCGGACTGAGACTGGCTGCGCCCGCACCGCCTAAAATCGCTTCCGGATGCGCCACCAATTGCGAACAGGCCAACGCGACCAGAGCGGCATCCGCCCTGGCCTCCGAAGGCACATACGCCACCGTATGCACTTGCTCCTTTTTCAACGCCGGGCCTAAAAAATTGGCCAACCGAATACTTTCGCTTACCGACCCGCCCGGACTGTGAATCTCCAAGACCACCAGATTGATCCGGCGATCCCGGATGGCATCTTCGATAATCCGTTGCACCCGGCGGGTTTTGTCCGAGCTGATCGGCCCTTTAAGGCTTACCCCAATCGGCACCCAGTTTTCCGACAGGGCCAAGTCCTCTTCGATACTCTCCGGCGCCAGTTCCAAGGCCCTGGCTAACTCACGCAAATCCGACGCTAAATAACCGATAAACCGCAATCGCCGGGCTTCTTCTCCGGTAAACCGGCCCGGCTGCCCAGCCGGAATCACTACCTTCGGTTCCCCCAAGATGGTCCGCTTTTGCTTACGAAGCTCTTCCAGCCGATCGGACAGCACATATTCGGTCCCTAAATCCGTTTTGACTTCCAAAACCTCCAGGGCCGGGTCCAATAAGCCTAAGGCCACATCCGGGGGAAAAGTGCGCCGCCGATTTGCAATCAACTCATAGGTGCTTCGCATATCGGGTTCGATGATCCGTTCGTCCACCCCGGCTGGGCCGATCTCGGCCTCCGGCGCCATGATCATTTCATCACATGCAAGGGCTGCCAATACGGCATGGCCCTCCAGGGATTGGCTGATGTAAGCCACGGTACGAGCGCCCCGGAGTTCACCGCTGGTAAGAAAACGAGCCAAATCACTCGCAGCGCCAAACTCGCTGCCCCGCCCGTACTCCTTCTGGTCCGGACGAACTTGAAAATGGAAGATCAAAATCGGCTGTTGATTGCGGGATCTTGCCCGCTCTAAGGCCTTGCGAACAAACAACTTGGCCCGCTGATAACTCTGGCCGTCAATGGGCAATTTCACCCGGAGAAGATAGCCTGCGGCGGCCTTTTCTTGGACGGCAATGCGATCTGGCTCGGCTCCGGGTAGCTTCGCCGACTGCGCATCTTTGTCGTCCCGGGGGCCGATCTGCGCCGGGGCGGCAAAGGCACTTGCCGGCAGCCACCCCGCCAGCACCATCCCTACCGCCGCAAACAACATCTTGAGCAAGGCCAAAGAATGAACGTTCTCCCACCATGGCAAAAACTTCGGCAGACTAGACGAGAGCTTTAGCATACCCGGTCCATCCTCGTCAAGCAAACCAATGGGGCCAACGGGGAAGAGTGGCTTCCCGATGGGCATTCCCGGTAGTGAGCGCAGTTCCTTTAGATGGGGAGAACGTTTTTATTATAGAACCGGGCCTGGGATGCCGTCAATCAAAACCCCCTTGTAAGGGCACTATTGCACAACCTTTTTAGGGGGACAACATGGTCTCTCTACCGGTAACACTTTAGCCGATTGAAGGAGGCGATGTGTCACTGCTGCGTAAGCAGCAGTCCAGGCTTCTTGGGCCGCAGAAATCCCCCTCACCCGGCCTGGCCTTCGGCCAGGCCGGCCTCTCGACGGCCAGGGGAGAGGCGGGTTGTGTGATTCGGCTAAAATGGTACCTCTACCGAAATCTCTTGGAGATTATGGAGCCGGTTGCGTTGCAATGTCTGGGCCACAATAGGTAGAGTGCCGACACGGATACAACGCAAGCAGTAGTGGTTCGCTGGCCACAGCGCAACCGGCTCGAGATTATGTCAAAAAAGGGGGATTGTGCCCCTTATTAAGGGGGATATGGGCTACATGTTCCGGAAACCAAACCGAAGAAAGTGTTTAGCCCTCCTAAAGTATTACCATGATGATCAAGATTCTTTCTTTTGCTTAACTCTTTTTATTTCAAGAGGTTATGCTGTATCGCCTTCTCGGTGTTTTCCCGGAACGGGTGCTTTTTTCTTTTTTTTCCCCGTTGCACTCTCTTTAAATTCTGATATGATTATTAAGGAATTTCTGAGGTGTAAACATCGGAGGAACCATCTCCCGAAGGGGTTCTTCGGGAGGGAGAATAAATGAATATTTGAGGAACTTCGGCAGCCGAGAGGGCATGTCGGAGGACGTGCGTTGAACGAAACAACGAACTGGTCTTGGATCAGGCAACCCCTGCGGCATCTTCCCCCGCTGGTCCTAGTGGGCTGGTTGGCCGGGCTGCTTGCTTGGCTGAACAGGTCTGGTTGCCCGGAGAGAGCGGACCGGCCGACGTGGCGGCGGCCCCACCGGCAGCTTCTGCGTTATTCGGAGCCTCTCTGGGAGGATGACGCTTGGAGGCCGGCGGAACCGGCCAGGTGTATCGCTGACGGCTTTGGCAGAAAGAAGAGGGCGGTAGCCCTCTTTTTGGGAATTAAATGTACAAATCTTCAGGGGACTTTCCCCTCCCAGGCCTTCTCCCCACAGGCCGTCGGGCAGGCCAATCCCCCTTGGACTGCCTCCTCCTCGTCACTAGCTCGTTGAACGTTCACGCCTTCTGGCGGCTGGCTGCCCTCGGAAGGGTCCTTGCGGCATAGGACCTCGGCTGCCGGACGGAAAAGCCGAGGCCCAGCGCCGGTTTGGCCTGGGCGACAGTCCTTCACCCGCAAGGAATCCCACGCGTGGACGTGCTCAAGTTTCTTATCAGTATTGTGGGCAGTGCGCTGTTGACGTTTTTGGCCATCCGGCTGCTGGATCGTCTGCGCCGGCGGGATGCCGAGGCAGAGGCCCGCCAGATCATCCAAAAAGCTGAGGAAGAAGCCGAAGCCCGCCGCCGAGAAGCCGAACTACAAATCAAAGAAATGATCCTCCAGGAAAAGGCGGAAGCAGAAAAAGAACTCCGCCGATTACGCAAAGAACTCCATGAACGTGAACGGATGCTCGACAAACGCCAAGACGCCCTCGAACAACAAGCCGAGCAACTCCGCAAACAAGAAAAAATCGTCGAAAGCACTCAACGCAAACTCACCGAACGCATCCAAGAGGCCAACCGCCGAAAAGAAGAACTCACCAAACTCCTGGACCTGCAGCGACAAACCTTGCACGAACTGAGCGGCCTGAGCAAAGAAGAGGCCACCAAACGCCTCCTGGAAATGCTCGAATCGCAAATGCAGCAGGAGGTAGGCGCCCTAATTTTACGGCACGAAAAACACCTAGCCGAAATCTGCGAGCAAAAAACCCGGGAAATCCTTCTGACGGCCATGCAGCGGTATGCCGCCGCCCACACCGCCGAAACCACCACCAGTACCGTCGATATTCCCAACGATGAGATGAAAGGCCGCATCATCGGCCGAGAAGGGCGCAATATCCGTACCTTCGAAAAGCTGACCGGGGTGGATGTGATCATCGACGACACGCCCGGGGTAGTTATCGTCAGTGCGTTCGACACCATCCGGCGGGAGATCGCCCGGATTGCCCTGACCAAGCTGATTGCTGACGGCCGGATTCATCCATCCCGGATTGAGGAAATTGTGGCCGCCACCCGGCAGGAAATGGAGCAGCATATCCAGCAAGTCGGCCAACAGGCCTGTCAGGAGGTGGGGATTCATAATCTGCATGAACGCATTGTCAATCTGTTGGGCCGTCTGAAATTCCGTACCAGCTACAGCCAAAATGTCCTTCAGCATTCGATCGAAGTGGCCTTTTTGGCCGGCATGATTGCCGAGGAGATCGGTCTGGACGGGGCGTTGGCACGCCGCTGCGGGCTGCTGCATGATATTGGCAAGGCCGTGGATCACGAGATGGAAGGCGGGCATCCGAAGATCGGGGCGGAACTGTTACGCCGCTATGGAGAGCCGCCAGAGGTGATTCATGCGGCCGCCGGCCACCATGAGGATCTGAAGATCGACAATCCCTATACGGTTCTGGTAGCGGCGGCCGATGCCTGCAGCGCCAGCCGACCCGGTGCACGCCGCGAAACCCTAGAACGCTACATCAAGCGGATGGAAGAGTTGGAGTCGATCGCCCACAGTATCCCCGGCGTGGAGCACGCCTACGCCATCCAGGCAGGCCGGGAAATCCGGGTGCTGGTCAACGCCCGCGAAACCACTGACGAAACCGCCGCCAAAATCTGCCGGGACATCGCCAAAGCATGTGAGCAAAAACTTACCTACCCCGGTGAAATCAAAGTGACCGTCATCCGGGAAATCCGACATACGGAAATCGCTAAATAAGCGTCCGGCTAACCCTTTGGGCGGATGAAGCAACTGGCCTCTCCCCTGGCCGTCGAGAGGCCGGCCTGCACAGCAGGCCGGGGGAGGTGGCCCTTTCGTGTCATTCCCACGAAACTGGGAATCCAAAAAGTAGTAACTATTTAGCCGAATGAAGGCCGCGATGTGTCATTCCTGCGTAAGCAGGAATCCAGAATATATTTCCTCGCAAACGGGAACCCAGGCAATATGGAGTGTTCCTTTCTGGATTCCCACTTTCGTGGGAATGACACGCTGGGTTTAGCCGGCGGGAGAGGAGGGCCAGACCTTAGCCTGCCGGATGAGGGTGTCATTCCCGCGCAAGCTCCACTTACTCTTGTGAAAATGACGACTACTGTATCCCCTTAGCCTGCCGGATGAGGGTGTCATTCCCGCGCAAGCGGCAGTCCAGAAGGGAGGAGGAGTCCATATTGCGGGGGTTCCCGCTTGGCTGGGAACCAACCTGAGTTCCCGCTTGTGCGGGAACAAGCCCGGATTCCTGCTTCCGCAGGAATGACACAAGACCGGTGCCATTCCGCTAAATTGTTACGAGACTCGAACTGTAAATGAAACCGCCGAAAATTAGCAGAAAAATGGCCGATTCGGCCCTCTCGAACCGAAGGAATCGATCCGTCGGTAGAACGGAATTAACTCCTTATTTTACAATAAGTTATGGCTAGAAACTGGCGATGCCGTTTACAGTTTGAGTTCCGAGACTTTTCCAAGGTTTTTCTACCAAGAGCTTTTGCCCCTTTTGAGGAAATGCAGTGGGTGTGCGGGTGTTGCTCATCGGGGACATTGTGGGCCGACCGGGACGGCAGATCGTCGAACGGCTTTTGCCGATGCTTCGCCGTCAGGAGCGGCTGGACCTGGTGGTGGCCAATGCGGAAAATGCTGCGGGCGGTTCCGGTCTGACGCCGGCCATTTACGCCCAGCTTCGCCAGGCGGGGGTGGATGTCATCACGCTGGGGGATCATGCGTATCGACGGCGGGAACTCCTCCCGCTCCTGGAACAAACCGACCGGATTGTCCGGCCGGCCAACTACCCGCCCGAGGCGCCCGGACGATCTTGGACTGTGGTGGAAACGGCCGAGGGGATTCCGGTAGCCATTTTTACCCTCTTGGGGCGGATTTTCATGCCGCCGGTCGATTGCCCACTGCGGGCAGCCGACCGGGTGCTGGCGGAACTGCCGACGCAGGTGCGGGTGATCCTGGTGGATGTGCACGCCGAGGCCACCAGCGATAAACAACTCTTGGCCCGGCATCTGGATGGTCGGGTCTCAGCCGTCCTGGGGACCCATACCCACGTGCCCACTGCGGACGAGACCATCTTACCGGGCGGCACAGCGTTTCAGTGCGATGTGGGCATGACTGGCCCGCACGATAGCATCATAGGCCGCCGGATCGACCGGGTATTGGAGACGGTGCGGACTCAGCGGCCCACCCATTTTGAAGTAGCCTCCCAGGACGTGCGTCTGCAAGGAACGATCGTGGAGGTGGATCCTGACACCGGTCGAACCACGGCCATCCGCCCGCTGCGAATCTCCGAGGCCGACATACCTTTGTCCGTTGTTCCCCTGGCCGCCCACCCAGATGCCGTTCACTCAGAGACCGCCGACTCGGAAAAAGAAAATTCGTAACCCGGTCGCCGGGATGAGATAATTCGCCTCTCCCCTGGCGGGAGAGGCCGGCCGGGCCTTCGGCCAGGCCGGGTGAGGGGGAGAAAGAGAAGGCGGCTCCCCCCTTATGATTCCCCCTCTTCGCCCTCAACCTAACCTTCTAGACAGCCGGGGCAGAAGGGAGTTGGCTGGCGCAACAACCCGGTGTCCCCATTCGAGTAAAGTAGTAAACACCGGATGGAATTTCAGGATAGCCTCCTTAGTTTGACTGTATCCACCCGGCCAGGCCACCACCATATATAGGGGTTAAAACTGGCTGGAACTCCATAGATTGGGGCAATCGCTCCCGGTGGATACAGTCAAGTTAGTGGCGGAAGGGTTAGGCCAGTGCAGCAAGGTGGGCCAGGATAGCTTCATGATCGGGAAAATCGGCCGAATGGGCGGCCCGGTGCACATACCGGAGGATTCCCCGGCGATCCACCAGAAAGGCGCCGGCCAATTGGCGTACATCTCCAGCAGGCCGACCGACTCGTCCTCGCAAAAGGGCTTTCAGGGCGGTGAGCCAAACCGGCGGTCCGACCAATTCCCACAGCCCGCCCCGGCCCAACCCATAGGCTTGGTAGGCCTGCTGCTGAGGGTCCATGAGCACTTTAGGGGCCTCCGGCCCGGCAAACAAGTGGGCTGCCCTTTCGGCCGGTCCAAGGGAGATCACCGCCAACGAGGCCCCGGCCTGCCGAAAACGAGCCAAATCCCGCCCAATCCGCTCCACCTGCTCCCCGGTGCAGGGGCAACCCAGATGCCGAAGAAACCAGAGCACCGCTGGCTGCTCCTGCCACAGCGACGACAGCCGAACCACCGCCCCCTGACAATCTCTCAGCTCCACGTCCGGGGCAAAATCCCCAATTTGGACAGGCCGCATTGGATGCTCCTCCCTCCCACGCCCCCATAAATAATGGTAACACGTTGGCCGAATCAACCCATTCGTCTGCCCCCCGGCGGGCTAAACCCAGCGTGTCATTCCCGCACAAGCGGAAATCCAGAAGGTAAGAGAACTCCATATTGCCTGGGTTCCCGCTTGCGCGGGAATAAACCTGGATTCCTGCTTACGCAGGAATGACACTTGGCCCCTGCATTCGGCGGAAATGTTGCAGATGATGGATACCATGAGGTAAGCCGAGGCCCAACAATTGTATCTGGTTAATCTATTTTATCTGGTTTACCAAAACCGGCGGGCAATTTGGCTTCGAAGGTTGCCCTGGGATGAGGTCATCCCTTTATTCCCCGGAACCCTTCATCCCTTCATGCGCCGAAATCTTCCGGGAAAATCGGTCTGGGGGGATTGCCAACGGTAAAGCCAGCGGAGAAAACAGAGGTAACAAGGGCCTGCATCCGGGCGTGTGACCGATTCTGTTTCTGTTAGACCGGCTTGGATCCTGGTGGAGCAATCGGCTAGCTTCCCCTAGAGGTTGTTCGGGAAGATTTCCCCGACCGAGTTTCCTTTCTCCTGAGGGGGCGATGAATGAGGTCGGTCAAGGCATTTCAGATCAAAATCTGTGGGATTACCCGGGCGCAGGAGGCGCTGTGGGCGGCCAGTGCAGGGGCGGATGCCGTGGGACTGAACTTCTACAGCCGAAGTCCCCGCTATATCTGGCCGGAGGATGCCCGCCAGTTGATCGGCCTGTTGCCTCCGGAAGTGGTGAAGGTAGGCGTGTTTGTGAATACGGAGCCGGGAGAAATTTGCCAGCTTTTCGACCAGCTCGGTTTGGACTGGATTCAGCTTCACGGGGATGAGCCACCCATGCTGCTGGAACAGTTAGGCGCTCGGCCGGTGATTCGGGCATTTCGGCTCGGTCCGGATGGGTTAGGGCCGGTGTTGGACTATTTGGAACGATGTCGGTATCTGGGGCGGATGCCGGATTGGATCCTTCTGGATGGGTACCGGCCGGGCGAGTATGGTGGGACCGGGGTGGTGGCCAATTGGGAAGTATGTCAGCAATATGCGGCCATGGCGGGGATGCCTCCGGCTGTTTTATCGGGGGGATTGACTCCCGCCAATGTAGGGGAAGCTATCCGGACCGTTCGCCCCATGGCCGTGGATACCGCCAGCGGTGTGGAATTGTCCCCTGGTCGAAAGGACCCCAGTTTGGTGGCAGAATTTATTCGGGCTGCCCGGGAAGCCTTTCGGGAGATTCGGCAAAAGGCCGAGTAATCTCTGCAAAATGGATGTGGTTAAAATCCCATCTTATGGGGGATTACCGGAGGTTCTTTTTGGGTAACACTTTAGCCGAATGATGAATCGCTGTTTTGTCCCCTCTCCCTTGGCGGGACAGTGTAGGGGAATGGGAAATAAAGGGCCAGACGCCTTCTTTTCTCCCCCTCACACCCGGCCTGGCCTTCGGCCAGGCCGGCCTCTCCCACCAGGGGAGAAGCGGTGCTTGATTCGGCTAAAATGTTACCTTCTCAAACTGTAAATACAACTGCCCAACCCCGGCAAAAAGCAGCAGAAAAACGCCGATTCGGTCCTCTCGAACCGAAGGGATCCATCCGCCGGGAGAACGCAAATAACTCCTTATTTTGCAATACGTTATGGCCAAAAACCGGCGTTTCGGTTTACAGTTTGAGTTACCTTTTTTGTAACATTTTAGCCGAATGAAGGGGTACAATGTGTCATTCCTGCGGAAGCAGGAATCCAGACTGCTTTGTGCCTGTTCCTGGGGGCCTGATGGGCAAGCCGGACCTGGGATACTTTCTGGATTCCCGCTTGCGCGGGAATGACACCCTGGGTTTGGCCCGCCAGGAGAATGGCAGGTTGCTTCATTAGGCTAAAATGTTACCCTTTTTTTGGAGTTTTTTGGGCATCCATGCAGAGGTGGGCACAGGGTTTCTTCTTTCATCCCCCTAGGAGAGACCGGGGAGAGGGATAAAATAGAAGGAAAATTGGGATTGGTACCACGGGGGAGGGTAATTACCCTGTTCGAGGGGACTATAGGGGCGATTGGGAAAAGTTTTCCCCTTTCTCCCCGGCGGCCAAACGTTCCGGAGCCAGTGAAATACAATTTTTTGGTAACACATTGGCCGAATGAAGCACCCGGCCTCTCCAGCGGAGGGGAGAGGCGGAGACTCTGGATTCCTGCTTTCGCAGGAATGACACACTGGGCCGGCCTCGAGAGAGCCGGGGGAGAGAGGACTTGGCGGGCCTACCAAGCACGCCCCTCCATTCGGCGAAGTGGTACGAGTCAACTTTTTTCAACCGGAGGACAAAAGCCGTGGTCCAAGTGGCAACCCAACCAGCACTTTTCGATCCGAAAATTCTCGCGCAGAAGCCCCCCTATAAGGTGGCTGACATATCCCTGGCCGAGTGGGGACGCAAAGAGATTCAGTTGGCCGAGAACGAAATGCCCGGGCTGATGGCCCTTCGGGAAAAATATGGGTCGAAAAAGCCGTTGGCCGGGGCCCATATCGCCGGCTGCCTCCACATGACTATCGAAACGGCCGTACTGATCGAGACGCTGGCGGAGCTGGGCGCCCAGGTGCAATGGAGCAGTTGCAATATTTTTTCCACGCAGGATCATGCGGCCGCTGCCATTGCAGCCCGGGGCATCCCGGTCTATGCCTGGAAAGCAGAGACGTTGGAAGACTACTGGTGGTGCATTAAGCAGACGATGGTTTTCCCGGATGGCCAGGGGATGAACCTGATCGTCGATGACGGCGGCGATGCCACGCTACTTGTGCATCGGGGCTACCGGGCCGAGGAAGACCCTTCCCTTCTGGACGAGCCGACCGACAATAAAGAACTCCGGATCGTCAACGAACTGCTTCGGCAAACCCAGCGGGAAGACCCGCAGTTTTGGCACAAGATTGTGGCCGGTTGGCGGGGACTGTCGGAGGAGACCACCACGGGGGTCCATCGACTCTATCAGATGCAGGAGCGGGGCGAGCTTTTGGTCCCGGCTATCAATGTGAACGATTCGGTTACCAAGAGCAAGTTCGACAATCTGTATGGCTGTCGGGAATCGTTGGCCGACGGGATCAAACGGGCTACCGGCGTGATGGTGGCGGGCAAGCTGGTGGTCGTCTGCGGCTACGGCGATGTGGGCAAAGGTTGTGCGCAGTCCATGCGGGGCTTCGGCGCCCGGGTGGTGGTTACGGAGATCGACCCGATTTGTGCCCTGCAAGCGGCCATGGAAGGTTACCAGGTGACCACCCTGGAGGAGGTGGTTTCGGAGGCGGATATTTTTGTAACGGCCACCGGCTGCTGTAAGGTCATCCGGGGTGAACACATGCTCCGGATGAAAAACGACGCTATTTTGTGCAATATCGGCCATTTCGACATTGAGATCGACGTGGATTGGCTGATGAACTATCCGGGCATCCGGCGGACCACCATTAAACCCCAGGTGGATCGGTTCACCTTCCCGGATGGGCATTCGATTATTCTGTTGGCCGAGGGTCGGCTGGTGAACCTGGGGTGTGCGGAAGGGCATCCGTCGTTTGTCATGTCGTCCAGTTTTACCAACCAGGTGTTGGCCCAGATGGCTCTTTGGACGGAGCCGGAACGCTTCCCGGTCGGCGTCCATACCTTGCCCAAGAAGCTGGACGAGGAGGTGGCCCGGCTGCATCTGCCGAAACTGGGAGTGAAACTGACCCGGCTCACGCCGGAACAGGCCGAGTATCTGGGCGTGCCCATCGACGGTCCCTATAAGCCGGACCATTATCGGTATTAAATAGGTCCACATAATGGCGAACGCGGTCCGAGGTTGCGAAATACCTTCGTTTTCGGGGGCGCCAGTAGTCCAACCCCTTCCGGCTTTTGTGGACTTATTTAAATTGACTGTATCTACTGGGCCCAATTACCACAATCTGTGGTGTTCGTGCCGACTCGGAGCCCCTACATCTGGTAGGGGCCGGTTCCGGTAGATACAGTCAAATTAAAAGGAAAGGTCGGTAATATTAGCTGAATGAAGCAACCGACCTCTCCCTGCCGGGGGAGAGAATGGCGGAGAGCGACACTGGCTACGAAGTGTCATTCCCGCGAAAGCGGGAATCCAGAAAGAAGTAAACGTCCATGTTATCTGGGGGCCTGCTTACGCGGTAAGAAGGCTGGATTCCTGCTTACGCAGGAATGACACCTCGTGCCCGGCCATTCGGCTACCATGGTACGGGAGTTTTTGGAGGTTGGCCGGCTTCTGCAAGGCATAACCGTTTTGGTGAAACTCCCTCTGAGAGGTTGTCTGAGAAACTTTATGCCGGAAATCCAAGCGTTTCGGGGGATTCGGTACGATTTGGGCCGGGTCGGGTCGCTTTCCGACGTGGTTTGCCCCCCGTATGATGTGATTACCCCCCAGTTGCAGGAAGAGCTGTATCGGAAGCATCCGTACAATTTCGTCCGTCTGGAACTGAACCGGATCGATCCGACGGACGACGAGGCGAATAACCGTTATACCCGGGCGGGTCGGCTCTTTCGGCAATGGTTGGCTGAGGGCGTGCTCTTTACCGAGGCGGACCCGGCCATCTATGTGTATCATCAGGAGTTTTCTCTTTTGGGGCAGCGGTATGTGCGCCGGGGATTTA
>Ga0197142_1001436_pt1 | contig 21875 bp, 19 predicted proteins | sample GBS60_MetaG_FD_148614 | JGI IMG/M metagenome (GOLD analysis project Ga0197142, IMG submission 148614) | Sediment microbial communities from Great Boiling Springs, Gerlach, Nevada, United States - GBS 60_MetaG | ecosystem: Environmental > Aquatic > Thermal springs > Hot (42-90C) > Sediment... | reverse complement strand
TCAGGATGCGGAAGGCGGGGACGTGGCGGCGCCGGGCTTCGGTGAGCCGCCAGGCGCGCAACGCCTGCTCGACGGCGGCCTGCGCCGCCGTTTGCGCGGGTCTCTCCCCGGCCGGTGCGGCCGGCCCCGGGACGGGTGCAGGCGCCTTCCGGCCGCGGCGCGCTAAAGCCCGCAGCGGCGCCTCGACTTCCGCCGGAAATCGCAGCCCGCCGAGCTCCTCCGCAGCGGCTGCGTCTGCCGGGCGCACTCTGCGGTACTCGATCCGGCGACCGTCCTTTTCAAATGCAGCCTCTTCGACCTCGACGAGCCGGGCGCGCGCCAGGGCGGCGATGACCTCCTCGAGGCTCCGGCGATCGGAGAAGCCCGCGGGAGCAAGCTGCGCGTAGAGCCGGCCCAGACCCACCCGGCCCGAGCGCGCCAGCGCCGCCAAAGTCCGCCTTGCCAGCCCGATCTCGACCTCGGTGGCCGGCCGGAAGCGCACGGCCAGCGTGTGGTCCGGGTCGCAGAAATCGCAGATGCCGCAAGGCCGACGGGCGTCTTCGAGGTCGCCGAAATGGCGAACGAGGGCGAGCATGCGGCAGCCGGGCAGCTCCGCGAAGGCGATCATCCGCTCAAACTGCTCGGCCCTGTACGCACGCTGAGCCTCGTAGGCGGCCCTCCAGTGCTCGGCGCCGCGCCTTACGTTGTCGGCCGCATCCACCTCGGCGCCCCCGTGAATCCAGAGCTTCTCGAGCGCGGTGTCGAAGACCGGCGGCGCCAGAGGGCTGCTTCGGCGCAGCTCCTCCCGCGGCCGGGGCTCGGCGCCCAGCAGCTCGAAGAGCCGCTCGACGACGGCCGGTTCCGGGTAGTCGCGCGAAAAGAAATGATCGTGCGTGAAGCGGTCGGCCCAGGCATACATGAGGATGGCGCGCGCCGGACGGCCGTCGCGCCCGGCGCGGCCGACCTCCTGATAGTAGCCCTCGAGGCTCCCCGGCAGAGCGGTGTGGATGACGGTGCGAATGTCGGGCTTGTCGATCCCCATACCGAAGGCGATCGTGGCCACGACGACTTCGAGCGCCCCATCGAGGAAGGCTTTCTGGACCTGATCGCGGCGGCCCGCCCCGAGTCCGGCGTGATAGGCCGCCGCGGGAACAATCCGCCCGAGCCCGTCGGCCAGCCGCTCGGCGTCATTGCGAGTCTGCGCGTAGACGATCGCGGGGCGCCGGGCCGGATCGAGCAGGATCTCCTCGGCAAGCGCCGCCCGGGCGGCCTGCGGCGCGCGGAGCACTTCGATGGCGATGTTCTCCCGGCGGAAGCCGTGGATGAATCGGCGCGGTGAGCGAAGGCCGAGCTGCGCGGCGATGTCGCGCTGGACCAGGGGAGTCGCCGTCGCCGTCAGCGCGATCACCGGCGCCGGCCGCAGCGCCGGCAGGTGGCGGCCGATCATCCGGTAGTCGGGCCGGAAGTCGTGGCCCCATTGCGAGATGCAATGCGCCTCGTCGACGGCCACCAGCGCCGGCTTGCGCCGCGCCAACAGTTCGGGGAAGCCGGGTACGCGCAGGCGTTCCGGAGCGATGAACAGAAAATCGAGCCTGCCCTCCAGGCAAGCCTGGGCGGCGGCGCGCGAGGCCGCCCGATCGCGTCCGGAATGGATCCGGTCGGCCGCCAGACCCATGGCCGTGAGCTTCGCCGCCTGGTCTTCCATCAGCGCAATCAGCGGACTGATGATGAGCGTGACGCCGCCCCGGACAAGGCCGGGAAGCTGATAGCAGAGCGACTTGCCGGAGCCGGTGGGCATCACCAGCAGGACGTCCTCGCCCGCGAGGAGCGCCCGGCAGACCTGTTCTTGATTGGGCCAGAAGCGCTCAAAACCGAAGCGGCTGCGCAGGATCTCCTCGAGGCGGGCCTCGGGCGCCGAGGCGGGCGCCGGCGGGCGAAGCTCGATATCGGCGGGCGGCGGCGCAGCCGGTCTGGGGGCCTCGATCCGGCCCACCTTGGCGACCACCTCGCAAACGTATTGCTCGATTCCCTCCAGAAACGGCTCCAGGCGCGCCTCGCCCCGCTCGATCCGTTTCAGATACGCCTCCCACTGTCCGGTCATGGCCGGGCTCTTGACCTCGGCATGGACGACTTCGATGAGGCGAATGCCCTTGTCGGTGGCCTCCAGGCTCTTGCCCCGGCGCAAAAGGAACCCCCGTTGGATGAGCGTCTCGATGATCTGCGCGCGTGTGGCCGGGGTGCCCAGGCCGCAGTCCTTCATGGCTTCTGAGAGCTCCTTGTCTTCGAGGCTGCGCCCGGCCGTCTCCATCGCGGTGAGCAGCGTGGCCTCGGTGAACCGTCGCGGCGGCTGCGTCCGCCGCTTGACGGCCTCGGCGCCGAGCACAGCCACCATGGCGCCCTCCGCGAGGCCGGGCGGCAACTCTGCCGCCGCCTCGTCGCCCCGGGCCGTCTCCGGGCGGCGCGCCGCCGGCTCGAGCGCCTTCCAGCCCTGCTGCTCGACGGTCGTCCCGGTCGAGCGGAAGCGGTCCTCGCTGGCCTGGGCGGCGTTGCGCACCACCGTAATCACGGTAGTGACCGAATAGACATGATCTTCGTGCCAGGCTGCCAGGAGGCGGCGGCAGATGAGATCGAAGATCTTGGCTTCGTCGGAGGCCGGATCGAGCCTCGCCGGACGCACCCCGGTGGGGATGATGGCGTGGTGATCGGTGACCTTGGAGTCGTCCACGAAGCGCTTGCCGAGCGGCCGCCGGCCGGTGCCTTCCGCCAGAAGACCGGCGTACAAGGGCGCAATCGAGGCGGTGATCGAGGCAAGCCTGGCGGCCACGTCGGTGGAGAGGTGGCGGCTGTCGGTGCGCGGGTAGCTGATCAGCTTGTGGCGTTCATAGAGCGTCTGGGCTGCTTCGAGCGTCCTCTGCGCGCTGAAGCCGTAGAGCCGGTTGGCGTGTCGCTGGAGCTCGGTGAGATCGTAAAGGAGCGGCGGCGCCAGCCGCCGCGTCTCGCGCTCGACCGATTCCAGGCGCGCCTGGCCGTCTCGAACGCGCGCGACGATGGCGGCGGCTTCCTCGCCGTCGGACTGGAGCCGCATGGCGGCCTCGAGCGGTTCGACGCCCGGCCGATACCAGTGCCCTTCAAACGCGTCGCCCTCGCCGGGCGAGAAGCTGGCGACGACGTGCAGGTACTCCTCCGGCACGAACGATCGAATCGCCAGCTCCCGCTCCACCAGCATGGCGAGCGTGGGCGTCTGCACGCGGCCCACGGAGAGCTCCTCGCCGCAGGCGAGCGTGTAAGCGCGCGACAGATTCATCCCCACCAGCCAGTCGGCGCGGCTGCGCCCGCGCGCCGCCTCGGCCAGGCGGTCGTAATGGCTCCAATCGCGCAGATTCGCGAAGCCTTCCCGGATCGCCTCCGGAGTCAGCGACGAGATCCAGAGGCGGCTGACGGGCTTCGTGCAGCCGGCCGCTTCGTAGATGTACCGGAAGATCAGCTCTCCTTCGCGCCCGGCGTCGGTGGCCGCGACGACCCGTTCGATGCGCGGCGAGGTGAGAATCGAGCGCACCACCTCGAACTGCTCTTTGGTCTCCTCGAGCACCACGAGCGGCCAGACCTTGGGAAGCATGGGGAGCAGGTCGCGGCGCCAGGCGCGCCATTCGGGGCGGATTTCGTGCGGCTGGGCGAGGCCGACCAGATGGCCGACGGCCCAGGTGACGACGTAGCCGTTGCCGTGAAGATACCCTTCGCCGCGGGAGGCGGCGCCGAGCACCTTCGCGATGTCCCGGGCCACCGAGGGCTTCTCGGCCACGACGGCCACGCGGGTCGCCTCAGCCATGTTCGTCCGGCGCCATCGCAGCACAGGCCGCCGCAGGCGGCGGCTTTCGACCTACTCCATCGTAACCGAGCGGGCGGCGACCACCATGACGTTCTCAGGGACGTCGCGCACCGCCACGGCGCCGGCGCCGAGCACCGAGCCGGCGCCGATCGTCAAATGGTCCCGGACGACGGCGCCGATGCCGATGTAGGCGCCCTCGCCGATCTTGCAGGAGCCGGCAATGTTGGCGCCGGGTCCCAACACGGCGTAGTCGCCGACCTGGGTGTGATGGCCGACGAGTGCGCCGCGATTGAGGATGACATGGCGGCCGACGCGGGCATGAGCGCCGATCATGACGCCGGCGCTCACCAGGGTGCCCTCTCCGAGCGTGCTCCTGGCCGACACCCGCGAGGCGGGATGGATGACGGTGGCGAAGCGGATGCCGAAAGCGGCCGCCTGCTCGATGAAGGCGCGGCGCCGCGAGCTGCCCACGGCGCAGATGGCCCAGTGGGTTTCGGCCAGCCGGGCCAGATCCTCGATCCAGTAGACCGGCAAGCCTTCCAGCTGCTGGTCGCGCTGCGTGGGATCGACGCTCTGGACGAAGCCGGCCAGCTCGAAGGTGGGGATTTCCGAGATCAGGTCGGCCACCTCGACGGCGAAGGCGCCGGCGCCGAGGATCAGCAACGGCCGCGGGACGAGATCCATGGCGCTAGCTCCGGTGAGCTCCGAGGCCCCCGCGGGCGGCCGCCGGCGAGGCCAGAAACGCCTGGACCTCGCCGATCACCTCCTCGACGTCGGCGTCGGTCATCTCGACGTACAGGGGCAGCGTCAGAATCTCCTCGTAAAGCCGTTCCGTCACCGGAAGCGGCCGGGCGAAGGGCGCGAAGATCGGCTGCATGTGGTTAGGGATGAACTGGATGGTGGTTCCGATGCCACGCTCCCTCAAATGTCGCATCAGCGCGTCGCGGCGGCCGCCGTCGACGCGCACGACATAGTTGAACGGAAAGACGTCCTTGAGGTCGTGGCGAACGACGGTGAGCCCCTCGGTGGCCGAGAAGGCTTCCTCGTAACGGCGCACGATCGCCCGCTTGCGCGCCCGGAACTCTTCCATGCGATCGAGTTGCGCCAGGCCGATGGCGGCGTTCAAATTGCTCATGTAGTAGCGGTAGCCGGGTTCAACCACGCGGTAGAACCAAGGCCGTTCGCCCGTGAGGCGGCTCCAGGAATCGGTCTCCAGGCCCACGTTGTGGCGGGCGCGAATGCGCTCGGCCAGCTCGCCGTTGTTGGTGACCACGGCGCCGCCGCCGCCGCAGGTGATGTTCTTGATGGGATCGAAGCTGAAGCAGCCGATATCGCCCAGCGTACCCGCCCGTGCGCCCGCGACGCCCGAGCCGAAAGCGTGGGCGGCGTCCTCCACCAGGCGGATGCCGCGCCCTGCCGCCAGGCGGCGCAAGCCCTCCATGTCGCAAATCCGGCCGCCGTAATGGACCGCCAGTATGGCGCGCGTGCGCTCGCTCAGACAGGCGGCGGCGTCGCCCGCCTCCATGTTGAGGCTGTCAGGGTTGACTTCACAGAAGACGGGCCGTCCCCCGGCGGCCAGGATCGCCTGCACGGAGGAGACGAAGGTGAGCGAGGGGACGATCACCTCTTCGCCGGGCTCGAGCTCGAGCGCATCGAGAGCCAGATGCAGCGCCGCCGTGCCGCTGTTGACCGCAATCACGTGTCTGACGCCGAGATAGTCCCCCAGACGGTCTTCGAACTCTTTGGTCAGCCGGCCACGGCCTAGCCAGCGGCTCTCAAGGACCTGTCGAACCGCCTCGAGCTCCGCGGGCCCCAGACAGGGGCGATGGGACGGAATGCGAATCTGCATCTGGCGGACGGCGCTCCTCCCTCCTCAGCTCCGGCGGGCTTCGCCCAGCGCCTCCTGGATCCAGGCGGCCAGCTTCTGGATCGAATCGTCCAGCGCCAACTGCTCGGTCACCAGGCGATGGCCCTCGGTGGCGATGCGCTCACGCTCGGCGTCGTTCTTCAGATAATACTCGATCACCTGCGGCATCTCCTCCACGGTAGCGCTGACGAAGTGGACGCCTGGGATGAACGGGCCCGGCCGGTACATCGGCTCGGAGACGACAAGCGCGCGGTTGGCCATGCCGATAATGAGACGCAAGCCCGAGTACTCGCCGGGGAAACGTTGCAAGTTCAGATAGATCTTGGAGCGGTTGATCAGCTCGGTGCGCCGCTCGCCCCAATAGGCCGGGTCGGCCCAATCGCCGGCGGCGTGGACCTCGGTGCCCCGGCGGCGAAGCCAACGGATGAGCCGCCGGCGGCGCCACGACCGCATGTCTCCCAAAAACAGCACGTCGATATCCCGGGGAAGCTTCATATCGTAGCCGTGATCGGGCGAATAACCGAGCGGCAGATAGCGGGCGGTGATGTTGCGTTCGGCCAGGAACTCGACGCGCCCCGGCGTGGAGGCGGCGAGCAGGCCGATCACGCCGCGCCGGGAGAGTTTCCTCAAAACCCAGTAGTTGGTGTAAACGTCATTGGCGCGCCAGTCGCGCAGGATGATCTTGGCGAGCTCGCGCACGGTCGGCAAGGGCCAAGGCAGGCCGCTCGCGTCAGGCGGCGGCAGCGGTTCCCAGTGCCAGAGGACGACCAGGGGGAGGCGCTCTTTGGGTTCGGTGAGAAGCTGGCGCAGCACCGCCGGATACCAGTACGCGTTGCCCAGCACGAGCAGCACAGGGCCGTCCGCCGGACTCCAGGTGCGGGCGCCGAGCGGCGTCACCCGGCAGCCCATCTGCTCGAGGGCCGCGGCGATCCGCGCGCCCTCGGTTTGTCCTCCCGGCACCGTACGAATGCAGGCGGCGATCCCCAGCTCGATGGCAGGCTGGTGTGCGAGGCCGGGCCGCTTGATCTCGCCGAAGCTCATCTCAGGGTCCGGCGCCGCGCCGGCGCTTTGCAGGCGTCCCAGCCCGGGCGTGCGCACCCGTTATTGGTGTTGCCCCTAAACAACAGCGACACTCACAGGTAGTATACAACCCAAACCATTGCAGGCGATTTTTGGCGCTTTGACGCAGACCGGAGCTCACGACGGCTGCCGCACCTGCCGGCGGCGCGTGCCCAGGAAGAAGATCGCTCCGGCGCCCCAGAAGAACAGAAAAATAAAGACCGTACCCACGACGAGGTCCGCTGCCGGGCTGTGCCAGCCTTCCGGGAACGGAGTGAGTCCTATGACCAGCGCCGCCGCCACGCTCAGCACGTGCCAGTACCAGGCTTTGGGCCGGAAGAAATAGAGCAGCAGCAGTGCCGCAAGCAGTGAGCTTCCGTAGACGCCGGCCACGAGGGCAAAGCTCATCGCAACCTCCCTTCCCTACCCTATCATCCTAGGGAAATCGGGCGGACACGCTCAATTCCCGAATCCCTCCGCCGACAGGCTGGTACGCATGGCATACTTGCCGGGGAGGTGCTTCGGCGGTGAGAGGCGTGTTAGTGTGCCTGATGATGATCATGCCGGTGACGGCGTCCGATCAGGGCTGGTATCCGCACGAGGGCGGGCTGCTCAAGTACCGCGTCCAGATCCGTTTCGGCCAGGAGCCGGAAACGATGCCGGAGGGCTGGACTTTCGGCCGGGTCTCGGCGGTCACGGTCGACAGCCGGGGCGAGGTCTACGTCTTCCACCGAGGCAAGCGAGCGGATCCGATCGTCGTCTTCGACGCGCAGGGTCGCTACCTGCGCTCCTGGGGGAGGGGCCTGTTCGGCAACGCGCACGGCATCCGCGCCGACCGCGAAGACAACATCTGGGTGACGGACAATGGCGACCATCAGGTGATGAAGTTCGACCGGCAGGGCAAGCTGCTGTTGACGCTCGGCGTCAAGGGCCGTCCGGGCGCGGGGCCGGCGAATTTCAACCGGCCCACCGACATCGCCTTTGCCCCTTCGGGCGAATTCTACGTCTCCGACGGCTACGGCAACGCCCGCGTGGTGAAGTTCTCGCCCGAGGGACGCTACCTCATCGAGTGGGGCCGGCACGGGACAGGCCCCGGCGAGTTCAACACCCCGCACTCGATCGCCGTCGACAGCCGCGGCCGCGTTTACGTGAGCGACCGGGAAAACAATCGCATCCAAGTCTTCGACGCCGAGGGGAAGTTCCTGAAGATGTGGACCCACCTCGGCGCGACGCAAGGCCTCTTCATCACCCCGCAAGACGAGCTCTGGATCATCACCCACCGCAACAACATCGAGAACCTCACCTACGACACGCTGGCCGGGCGGATCATGCGGATCGATCTTGAAACCGGCCGCATCCTGGGCTCGATGGAAAGCCCGGGCCACTGGATCCATGTGACGCCCCGGAATGAGATCTTCATCGGGAGTTTGACGGGCAACGTCTTCCGCTTCTACCCGGGCTGGCTCGAGCGAGGGCTCGGGCCGGAGGAGGGCCTCAGGCCGCACAACTAGCGGGCGATGCCGATATTGGTCACCGGCGGGACCGGTTACATCGGTGGAGCTATCGTTCGGGCTCTTGCCGGGCGCGGCGAGCGGGTGCGCGTGCTGGCGCGCCCGTCGAGTCGGACCGAGCATTTGGAGCGCATGGGCGTGGAGATCGCCTGGGGCGACATCCTGGAGGCGGATTCGGTGCGGGCGGCCATCGGCGGCTGCGAGCTCGTCTTTCACGCCGCGGCGATTTATGAGTTCGGCGTGCGCGACGAGCGCAGCCTGATGCGCACGGAAGTCGAGGGCACGCGCAACGTGCTCGAGGCGGCTCTCGAGCTCGGGGCGCGCAAGGTGGTCTATACGAGCACCGCCGCGGTGGTCGGCGAGCGGCGGGGCGAAGTGGGAGACGAGCAAACGCCGCACCGAGGCTACTTCCTCACGCGCTACGAGCGAGCCAAATTCGAAGCCGAACGGGCGGCGCAAGGCTATCTGGCTCGCGGCCTGCCGATCGTTTTCATCAAGCCGGCGGCGGTGCTGGGGCCCGGGGATCTGAAGCCCACCGGGCGGGCCATCGTCGCGACGGTGAACGGCCGGCTGCCGGCGCTCTTTCCCGGCGTGTTGACCGTCGTGGATGTAGAGGAGGTCGTTGCAGCTCATCTGGCGGCGGCAGGCCGGCCTGCCGGGGGGCACTACATCGTGGCGGGGCATATCGTTTCGGTACCGGAGCTGTTCGGTGCGGCTTGCGAGCTCGCCGGGGTCCGCCGGCCGCCGGTGGCGCCGCCGGCCGCCGCGCGCCTCTACGCCGCCGTGGCGGAGCTGCGGGCGCGATGGGCGCGCAGCACGCCGCTGGTGGCCCGCGAAACGGTGCGCCTGCTGGCGCACGGGTTCCGCTGTAGCGGGGCCAAAGCCGCCCGCGAGCTCGGCGTCAGGTACCGCCCGTGGAGAGAAACGCTCACCCGAGCGCTCATCTGGTATTGGGAGCAGGGGCTGCTCCGGAAGCGGCCGGCCATCCTCAGTTAATCTGTCCGGGCCGTACCGACTTGCTCCCGCCGTCAGCCTAGAACGTCTTCCAGAAGCGCCGGTAACTCTCCTCGTCCGGGATGGGGAGGCGAGCCTGGACCGGCGGCAGCGCAGGAAACGGAGCATGCGGTTCGGCCTGATACCAGTAACCCACCGAGGAGTAGTCGCTGGCGTGCACATTGGCGTGGCCGTGCTCGATCGTCACCTTGATCGATCGCGAGAACATGACCGGGTCCTCGATGTGGAAGCGGTACATGGTCCACTTGCCCGAGTACGCCGCCGGACCCTCGGTCGGCCCGGCGAGCGAAATGCCGTGATAGGGCATCGAGTTGTGTCCGCCGGGATAGCCCCAGGCGGCGCAGAAATAGTCCTCGGTGCCGGTGCCGACCAGCGACGGCGTTTCTTCTCCGTCGATGTAGATCATGTCGTCGCCCTCGCCGAACCAGCCGAAGTTCGGGATCGGGTTGAGATGATCCACCGAGAGGACGCAGCCGACATAGTGGCCCCGCCCGACCGCCTCAAGGATCACGTAGTTTCCCTTGCCGTCCAGGTTGACCAGCTCGTTGGTCGTGGCGAAACTGTATCTCCTGTCGCTCAGGTCGACGCTTGCGGGCGTGGGGTTGGACCGCCGCCACTGGGCATGAAAACGCAGGGCGTTTTCCGGCAGCTCGTCATACTCTTCGTAATCGACGTAGTAGGCCACCGTGCGCACGAACTCATTGCCCTGATTCTCCACGGTCAACCGTGCGCTTTTGGCGAACGGCATCGGGAAGAAGCAGTTCATCGCGGCGCGGTTCCGGACGAGCTCGTGGCCGCCGGTCACCATGTTCAACGGCAAGGACCAGAAGTTTGAAACGCGGGCGTGGCCGACGCCGAAGAAGTCGCCGAGGGGCGTCTCGATGCTGGGGGAAGTTTCTCCGTCCCAAAACGCCCGCAGCACGAGCCGGCGCGGATAGTCGGATTCGGCCGCGGCGATCGCAATCCAGATGTGGCGGATCACTCCGGCGCCGGCCAGATCGGCGATGACGGCCGTCTGGCCGGGCTCGAGGCTCACGCGATCGGCGTTACGGCCGCTGCGGTCCCAGCTGGAGGAACGCCGCCGCCGCCCCTGCCGCGCGAAAAAAAGATGGCCGAGGCCGCTTGGCATCCCGCCCGGACTGGCGGCGACGGACCCCTGCGCCGGGGCCGGCTGGAGTCCCAAGGCGGCCGCCGGCGTTGCGGCGAGCATACGGGTGAGAAACTGTCTGCGGAACGCGGGCATACGATGTCCTCCTGACTTGAGAAAATCTATTGTCGGCGGCCGATGAACGAACAAGCAATGAGCAGAGTCAGATTCAGGATTGGAGAGGTCGTTGTCGAGTCGGAATGGCGTGACACGCCGACGGCGCGAGCCATCGCCGAAGCCCTGCCGATCGAGTCCGCCGGAAGCTATTGGGGCGGCGAGTTCTACTTCGAGGTTCCGGTGGCGGCTGCGCTCGAGCCGGATGCGGCCGAAGTGGTCGAGCCGGGCACCGTAGCCTACTGGCCCGCGGGCAACTGCCTGTGCCTGTTCTGGGGGCCGACCCCGGCCAGCAAAGGCAAGGAGTGCCGGGCCGCGAGCGCGGTGAATCTCGTGGGGCGCGTCCTCAATCCCGAGGTGCTGCCGAAGCTGCGCGGCCGCCGCGTCCGGGTGGAGGCGGGCTGAGGCGGACCGGGCGGTCGTAGCCGGTCATTTCCAGATAGCCGCGGCCGGTGACCGGGCGGCCTCGAAGCCGGCCCCGGTAGTCCATGGCCCCTTCCCAATAGGCCGGCAGCAGGCTCTCCGAGCCGGCCAGCTCCTGCGCCTTCAACGGCGTTGTCGCCTCGAGCTCGAGCTCGAGCGGGAAGACCAGAACGCGCCAGCGCACCGGATAGCGAGCGCCGGTGGCCGGGCTTGTCCAGCTCTCGAGCGGCTCCAGACGGAACTCGCTGGCCTCCAAGTGCCTGCTTTCGCCGGAGGCCCCGACGACGGTTCCGTGCGAGAAAGGGTCGGCGGTCGCGTCGGCGCGGCGAATCCGGACGAGCATCAGCTCAAGGTCGTTGTCCAACTGGATCGAGAACCAGTCCCAGCCGGTCTGCTCCGGCTCAAGCTGATTGGTGAAGAATTCGTGGTCCATCCAGGCCTCGCCGGCGAGCGTGAAACGCCGGCCGGCGTAATCAAGCGTACCGGCGGCGCTGAGGCGAGTCAGCGAAATGTAATGGGAGGCGCGGCCCGCACCCGCCCCTTTCCGGCTGATGCCGTCGCGGCCGTGGATGACGGGCGGCTTGCGCGGCTCAAGTCCCAGGCGCAGCGTGAAGGCATCGGTGACGGCTTGCAGGCGCATCGCCTCGCCCTCCCAGCAGGCCTGCCAGTTTCCGTTAAAGACGCAACCGGAGGCGGCGTCCGCTCCGGCCAGGCCCGGGCCCGTGCGGTTGATCCGCTCGCGCCAAAGAAACCGGCCCGTCTCGATGTCACTCAGGGCGGCGTGGGCCATCCAGAGGTCGCGCACGCTCCAGGGCGAAGCCGACGCCGCCTGCGGCGTCACGGCGTGCCGGAAGAAGGTGAGCTCGAAGCCGAACCGGCGGTCGGAGCTGTCGCGGAGATTGCCGGTGAAGTACCACCACTCGGTTTGAAACTCCGGGTGGGCGAAGTGATCGCGCGGAAAGCGGTACCGATAGCCGGGTTCGGCCAGGCGGAACTCAGCCGCCGAAGAGCCGAACGCAGCGGCAAGCAGCAGGGCAAGCGCTCTCATTCTTCGTGGATCACCTCGACAGGATTGAGCTTGCGGGCGACGCGCGCCGGATAGAGCGACGCCGCAAGCGTCGCCAGGTAAACCAGCCCGAGCGCTGCCGCCAGCAGCCCTACCGGCCAGTGGAGCTGAATCGTCCAGCCGAAAGACTGCTTGTTGATGACGAAAATGAGAATCAGGGCCAGCAGCAGACCGAGCGCGCCTCCGGCCAACAAGCCGAGCAGTCCGAGCGCGGCCGCCTCGGCGACGAGCAATCGGCGGAGCTGCCGCGCCGTACCTCCCAGGAACCGAACCAGGGCAAGCTCTCGCCGCCGGTCAATGACCAGGGCAAGCAGCGCCCCGGCCATCCCGATGACGGCGACCGAGACGGCGATCGCCTCGAGCGCCCAGGTGATGGCGAAGGTGCGGTCGAAGATGCCCAGAGCCTCTTCGAGAAGGTTGCGGCTGGAGATCAGGCGCACCTGGCGATCCTGGCAGGCGCGGGCGATGGCGTCCCGGGCCGCCGCTGGGTCGGCGCCGTCTTTGAGGTAGATCGCCAGACTCGTGGGCGCCGGATCGGGCAGGTAGCCGAGCAGCACGGCGCGGTCCACCACCACGTAACCGCGCTCGTTGCTGTAGTCGTAATAAACGCCCAGCACCTCAAACTCTGCGGCGCGGCCGGCAAGCGGCAGACGCAGCCGGTCTCCCGGCTGCAGGCCGTGCTTGGCGGCGAACGGTTCGCTGACGACGGCGTAGTCGCCCTCGCCCAGCCGCGCCAGGATGACTTCGCGGTTCTGGCCGGGCAGGAAGCGCAGCTTGCCGCGGCGGCGCGCCAGCTCGGTTTCGATCCCGGCCAGATAGGCCGGCAAGCCGTTGAAGCTGATGTCGTAGGCGCGGAAGCGCTCGACCTCGGCGACCTCATCGAGGCGAGCCAGCTCGGCGGCAAGCGCCGCATCGAGCGTGGCGTCGCGCTCGGCGCCTCCGGCCGAGGCCGGCTGCAAGTAAAAGTCGGCCGACAACTGCTGCTCAAGCCACACGGAGACCGTTTCGCGGAAGCTGCCCACCAGAACCGCCACGGCGACCATCATCGCGGCGGCCGTGGCCAGTGCGCCGGCCAGCACGGAACTGCGGCCGAGCGAGGCCCGCAGGCTTCGGAGGGCTAATTGCGCCTCGATGCCCGCGATGCCGGCCAGGTTCAGCCGGGCGGCGGCCGCAATCAGCGCCGGCATGGCAAGCGACATGGCGGCGATGAGCAGCAGCGCGGCCAGGTAGCCGAGCACGGGTTTTCCGCCGAGAGGCGGGCCAAAACTCAGAGCGGCAGCGGCGCCGGCCAGCGCGGCGGAGGCGGCCAGGTTCCGCCGAACGGCCAGGCGGCGCTCCCAGTGGTGGCGGCCGGCGGCCAGGGCCTCGACGGGCGATACCCGCGCTGCCTCGAGCGCCGGCGCCAGCGCCGAGGCCAACGCCGTCGGGACTCCGACCGCGAAAGCCAGCCCGACCATCCCGGCGTCGAGACTCACCGAAGCGGCTCCGCCTGCGGCATAAAGGGTTTCCACGGTGGCGGCCGTCAAGCGGAGGGCGCCTTCGGCCATCAGCCGCCCGCAGGCCAAACCGAGCAGCGCCCCCGAGCAGCCGAACAGCGCTCCCTCGGCCAGGAAGGCGCAGGCGACTTCGGCGCGCGTGGCGCCGAGCGCACGGACGATGCCGATCTGGGCCCGCCGCCGGACCACCGAGACGGCGATGGTGTTGTAGATGAGGAACGCGCCGACGATCAGAGCGATGAAGCTGAGCACCCGCAGGTTCCAGCGGAAGGCCGCCATCATCTTCCGGTTTTCTTCCCTGCGCGCTCCGGCGGGCCGCAACAGCACGCCGTCGGGCAGCGCCCGACGCAGTTGGGCCTCGAGATCAGCGGGTGCCGGCCCGAGCAGTCGCACTTCGATGCGATCCAGCCGCCCCGACTTGCGCAACGCTTCTTGGGCGGCGGCGATGTCCAGAACCAGCGTCGAATCCGAGTCGGCTCCCTCGAGCAGGCCGCGCACGGTAAACTCGCGCACCGAGTCGTGAATTACCAGGCGCAGGCGTTCGCCCGGGCCGGTGCAAACGGCGCGCCCGCACCAGATCGAATCCGGCCCGTGCAGGGCTTCGAGGAATTCAGCGCCGCGCGCCGGGACCAGCGCCGCCTCGGCGACCAGATCCACGCCGACCAGATGCACCGGCGCGCCGGTGGCGGCCAGGCGGGCCGCACCCTCCAGGCGGGGCGCCAGCTCGAGCGGCAGGGGCAACCGTGCCAGATGGGCGAGCAGGCCCTCCGGCACGCCGCCGGCGGCGGTGATTTCGTAATCGGCCTTGCCGGCCACCGTCTCGAGCGAGGATCGGAAGGAGCCGGCGGCCGCGCGCCCGGCGGCCTCGATGGCGATCACCACGCCGACACCGAGCGCCACGGCGAACACCGTAAGCGCGGTCCGCACCGGTTCGCGCCACATCGGCCGCACCAGGAGCCGCAGGAACAGGAGCGCGCGAGCTCTCACCGCCGGGCGATCTCCTCGACGGATTCGATTCGGCCGTCGCGCAGGCGGATGATCCGGTCGGTCGAAGCGGCCGCCTCTCGGCTGTGCGTCGCCATCAGGACGGCCGCGCCCTGCTCGGAGGCGATGCGGCCGAGTAGCGTGATGATCGACTCCCCGGTGGCCGAATCGAGATTTCCGGTCGGCTCATCGGCAAGAACGAGGCTTGGCGAGGCGACGAGGGCGCGCGCGATGGCGACGCGTTGCATCTGGCCCCCGGAGAGCTGGTGCGGGAAACGGTCGGCAAGCTCGGCAAGGCCGACCCACTCCAGCCGCTCCAGTGCGATGCGTCGCGCCCCGGCGCCTCCGGCGAGCAACAGCGGCAGCTCGACGTTCTCCACGGCGGTCAAGGTGGCCAGAAGCTGAAACGATTGGAAGACGAAACCGATCTGCCTGCGCCGGAAGCGGGCCAGTTGGGCGTCGTCCAGTCGTCGGGTCGAGACGCCGTCAATGCGAACCTCGCCCGCCGTCGGCTGGTCCATCGCGCCCGCCAGGTTGAGCAAAGTGGTCTTGCCGCATCCGCTGCGACCCACCAGGGCGACAAACTCACCCCGGTCGACCTCGAGCGAGACGCCGCGCAGCGCCTCGACCGTGACGCCGTCGGTCCGGTAGGTTTTCCAAACACCCTCGAGCTCGAGCAAGGGCATAATCGCTCTCGATTTTCCGATGCCGCTTGCCGGCACCGGGGTGCGGGGAGTTGTTCTCGACGGAAGCGTTTCGGCTCTGATACAATCGGTTTTACCTCCCGCGAGGAAGGTGCGACAGCAAGTTGGGCAGAACGGCGGGCCGCGTCATCGCCATATACCCCGGATCCTTCGACCCCTTCACGAACGGCCACCTCGATCTCATTGAGCGCTCCACCCACCTGTTCGACAAGCTGATCGTGGCCATCCTGCGGAACGAGGAGAAGCGGCCGCTGTTCACTGTGGAAGAGCGCCAGGCGATGCTCACGGAGGTTCTTCGAGCGTATCCGAACGTGGAGGTGGACGCCTTTGACGGGCTGCTGGTGGAGTTCGCCGCACGTCGCGGCGCCTCCGTCATCCTCCGCGGCATCCGGGCGATCTCCGACTACGAGTACGAGCTGCAAATGGCGCTGATGAACCGGCGCCTGCATCCGGAGATCGAAACGGTGTTCCTGCTGGCGAGCGAGGCCTACTCCTTCATCAGCTCGCGCCTGGTCAAAGAGGTGGCGGCGCTCGGCGGCAACATCTCCGGGCTGGTGCCGGCGATCGTCCAAGAGCGGCTGAAGAGGAAGTTTCAAGGAGCATAGTCATGGCTGTTACCAGAGCAACACCCGGACTGGCGGACCGAGTCTCGTTGATCAGCATGTCCGCCACGATGAAAGTCTCCGCCGAAGCTGCCCGCCTGAAGCGGGCGGGCATCGACGTGATCGGCTTCGGAGCGGGCGAACCCGACTTCCCGACGCCGGATCACATCAAGCGCGCCGGCATCCAGGCGATTGACGCCAATTTCACCAAATACACGCAAACGGGGGGAATCCCGGAGCTCAAGGAGGCCATCTGCGAGCGGCATGCCGCCGACTACGGCACCAGCTACACGCCGGCCGAGTGTATGGTGAACGTCGGCGGCAAGCATACGATCTTCAACTACACGCAGGTGGTGCTGAACCCCGGCGATGAGGTCATCATCCCGGTGCCCTACTGGGTCACCTACAAGGACGTGGTCAACTACGCCGGCGCGCGCTGCGTCTTTGTCGAAACGGACGAGGACGCCGGCTTCACTTTCACCGCCGAGATGATCGAACGGCGCCTGACGCCGCGGACCAAGATGGTCATCGTCAACTCCCCCTCGAACCCGAGCGGCGCCGTCATCGACGAGGAGGAGTTCCGCAAGATCCTCCGCCTCACCGCCGAGCGGGGCATCTGGCTGATGACCGACGAGTGCTACGACAAGTTTGTTTATGAGGGCAAACCGTTCTCCATCGCCGCTGAGCCGGGGGCCAAGGACAACGTGCTGGTGGTCGGCTCGCTGTCGAAAACCTATTCGATGACCGGCTGGCGGATCGGCTTCGGCCTGGCGCCCAAGCCGGTTATCGACGCGGCGCAGGAGCTACAAAGCCATAGCACGTCCAACCCGGTCTCGATCGCCCAGAAAGCCGCCATCGAGGCGCTCCGCGGACCCCAGGACGAGGTCGGTCGGATGCTCGAGGAGTACCGCCGGCGGCGCGATTATGTCGTCCAGCGCATCCGGGCCATCCCGGGCCTGAAGATGGCCGAGCCCAAGGGTGCCTTCTATGCCTACCCCAATGTCAGCGCGGTCTTCGGGCGCAACGGCATCCATTCCTCCATGGACTTCTGCGAGCAACTGCTCGCCAAGGTCCATGTGGCCGCCGTGCCGGGCGAGGCCTTCGGCACCGACAAGCACATCCGGATCTCCTACGCCACGTCGATGGAGGAGCTCGAGCGCGGCCTGGACCGCATCGAGCAGTTCGTCAAATCTCTACTCGAATGAGTCTCCGGCCCGCTCGCCTGGAACCGTCGTTCGTCGAGAAGATTTGGGGCAGCCGGCGCCTGGAACCCTGGTTTCGGGATTCCGAGCGAAGCATCGGCGAGGTCTGGTTTCCCGCCGAGGAGATCCTGGTGAAGTTCCTCTTCACCACGGACCGGCTGTCCGTTCAGGTGCACCCGCCGGGCAAGACTGAGATGTGGTACGTCCTGCGGGCCGAGCCGGGCGCGGCCATTGCTCTGGGCCTGAAAGAGCCGGTCTCGAAGGAGCGGTTGCGGGAGGCGGCATTGAGCGGAGAGATCGAGCAGATGCTCGCCTGGCTGCCCGTCGCTCCCGGCGACGTGATGCTCAACCCGCCGGGGACGGTGCACGCGCTGGGCGCCGGCCTGGTGTTGTGCGAAATCCAGCAGAACTACCCGGTCACCTACCGGTTGTACGATTACGGTCGGCCGCGGCGCCTGCATCTGGAGGAGGCGATGGCCGTGGCGCGAGCCGAGCCCCACCCGGGCAAGACCGCGCCCGTCGAGCTCGGCGACGGCGTAACCCGGCTCGTCGAGTGCGAGTTCTTCGTCACGGACCGGCTCCGGCTCGACGCTCCGCGTCGTTACCAGCCGGATCCGCAACGCTATCACCTGCTCATCGTCACGGAGGGTTCCGGCACGCTAGCCGGTGAGCCGGTGGCGCCCGGCGAGCTCTGGAGGGTGCCGGCGGGCGGCGAGCCGTTTGAGATCCGCCCGGCGGGTTCGCTCGAACTCCTGCGGACGCACCTGCCCTGAGGCCGGCCGGGCAGCGGCTCGGCCGCCGCTCAGCCGATAGCCAGCTCGTCGGCGCTTTCCAGCGGAGTACCGCAGCGCCGGCAGATGACGGCCAGACAGTCGCCGCACACCAGCGGATCGTCGACCGCCTGGCCGCACTGCGGGCAATAAAGGCGGGTTGCGTCCCTTGTGCTCCCGGTCATTTGAGCCACCATTGTTAGACTGGGGAGTGAGTTGCCTTGGGGATGGCTCACCCCCTCTTGTCGATCATCATAGCGGCGGCCGTCGTGCTCGGGTTACTTGCCTGCCAGCCCGGCGGCGAGCGCGTCGCAGACGGCGAGACCGTTTACGTGGGCGCACACCAGCTGGTGCTTCTGGGTGAGCTGAGTCCGGAAGCCGAGGTCGTCGCCAGAGTCCATCACGGCGACGAGCTGCGCATCCTCGAGCGGCGCCGGCGCTTCGCCAGGGTTCGTACCGCCGACGGCCTCGAGGGCTGGGTTGACGGACACGCGTTGCTCAGCACCGAACAGATGGGGCGCCTGCGCCGGTTGTCGCTTCAGGCTGCGGCTCTGCCCTCGCATGGCGCCGCCACGGTTTTCAGCGCTTTGAACGTCCACACCACACCGCACCGGCAGGCCCCCAGCTTCTTTCAGCTTCAGGAAGGCGACCGGGTGGAGGTGGTTGCGCAACGCATCGAGCCGAGGACGCCCTACCGCCCGGAGGCGGACGGCTCGGATCTGCTTCCGCCACCCCTGTGGCGGCTGCCCCCGGACTGGACGCCGCCCGCAGAGGGCGCCGACGAGTGGGCCTTGGTCCGCATTCCCGACGGTCGCGCCGGATGGGTTCTGGCGCCAAGGTTGGTGATGGCGATTCCGGACGAGGTGGCCCAGTACGCCGAGGGGCACCGCATCACCTCCTACTTCGCCTTGGGCGCGGCGCACGACCAGGAACAGGCGCGCCACCACTGGTTGTGGACCACCGTAGCGGGCAAGCTCCGGCCTTACGACTTTGACAGTTTCCGCGTCTTTGTCTGGAACGCGCGGCGCCGGCGCTACGAGACGGCGCATATTGAGCGGAACCTCACCGGCTACTTCCCGGTCGAGGTGCGCGCGGGCGCAGCCGGCCGGCCGGCCGGCGAGCCGACCCGCTTCTCCGTGCTCGTGCGCGAGCGCGACGGCAGGCTTTGGCGCAGAACCTACACCTTCGCCGGCTACCGGGTGCGCCTGGAGCAGCGCACGCCGTGGGATCCTCCGGCGGATGAGTGGGCGCCGCTCGTCGTGGAGCCGACGGCGAACCTCCCGCCCGGCGCTGGGCGGCGGCCGGAAATCCGGCGCCGGATTGAAAGCTGGTTGGAGTAGACGGGGGCTTTCGGGGAAAAAGAGCTCAGAGGACCTCGACCCGGTCCATGGACAGGAATTCCCGAATGTGGGGGTGGTCGGATTCCTCCAGTCCCTCGACCGAGCCGAAATAGATCACCCGGCCCTGGTGAAGGATGACCACGCGGTCGGCCACCCGGCGCATCAGATCCAGATCATGCGTCACCACGACCGAGGTCAGCTGGAGCTGCCGCTTGAGCCGGAGCATGAGCTCAGCCAGGTGGTCGGACATGATCGGGTCGACCATCGTGGTCGGCTCGTCGTACAAGATGCACTCCGGCTGCGCGGCCAGGGCGCGGGCGATCGCCACGGCGCGCTTTTGTCCGGTAGAGAGATCGCTCGGATAGGAGTATTTGACGTCGCACAGATCGACCAGCTCGAGCAGGCCGTTGACGACCTCCTCCTTGTTCTGCGCGTTGTAGTCCTCGCGCAGCTCGAGGGAAAACAGGATGTTTTCCTCGATCGTGAGCGAGTCGAACAGGGCGCCGGACTGAAAGACCATGGTGACCTTCTTTCGGATGCGGCGCAATTCGGACTCGCCGGCATGGGTGATGTCGGTGTGGGCGACGATCACCTGGCCCTGGTCGGGCTTGAGAAAGCCCATGATGTGGGCCAGACTGACGGACTTGCCCACGCCGCTGCGGCCGATGATGGCGACGGTCTCCCCGGGATCGACGTGGAAGCTGACGTCGACCAGGACGGGGTAGTCAAACGTCTTATAGACGTGACGAAATTCGATGTAGTGCGGGTAGAGTTCAGGCATTGATGCTGCGGGCAAGCTGATGGCGGTAGTCCTCGGGGGTGTTGAGGTTCACCGCCCAGGCCGAATCGGCGACGTCCCAGCGGCAGACGTCGAGCTCGTCGAGGAGGCGAGCGAGTTGGCGGATGCCGCGGTTGAGAGCCTCACGGACGCGATCGCGGCACCGGCGGCGCCAAACGGCGCACAGCGGCGGCTGGGGCGCGCCGGGCACGTCCGGCAGGACGCAGTCGGCATCCCGGCTCATGGCGGCCTCGAGCAGAGCCGCCAGCCGTTCGGCGGTGAGGTTGGGCAGATCGCAAGCGACAATCAGGTTGAATTCGGCCGCGGTAGCGCTGAGTGCGGTTTCGATGCCGGCCAGAGGGCCACAGCCGGGTCGCAGATCGGCCAGGACGGGCCGACCGAGGAAGCGGTAGCGCTCTGGGGGGCCGACCAAAGTGGCCGAGCCGGCCGCCGTCTCTACCTGACGGGCGATCCAGTCAACCAGGACGGTATCGCAGTAAGGCAGCAGAGCCTTGTCGCGGCCCATGCGGGAACTTTGACCGCCGGCGAGGACGAAGCCGGCCGATCGCACAGCCATTCTGCTCATCATGGTAGCAAGGGGGAAGGAGGGCGGCCAAACGTGAGTTCTCACCTGAAATTATCCGGCCTAACCATCTGCCGAAAAAAATACTTGGCAGATTCCTGCCCGGGTTGTATAATGAGGAGCAAGGACGAAGTGCGGAGTTTGTGTTTTTTGGCGGGGCTGATGGTGCTGGGCGTGTTGGCGCCGCTGGGGGCCGAGGCGGGGGCATTCGCGGCCCGCTCCGTGGTCCGCGCCGACGCCAGAAACGGCCGCCTGGTGCGCCAATGGATTGCTCCAGGCGAGCCGCAGCGCCGGGCGCCCGGATTCTGGAGAAAGCAGGTCCGCGTCGATGAGCTCATCGAGCGGGCGGCGGCCAAGTACGGAGTGGATCCGCTGTTGATCCATGCGGTGATCGAGGTGGAGAGCAACTACAATCCGTTTGCGATCTCGCCCAAAGGCGCCACGGGGCTGATGCAGCTGATGGAGGCGACGGCGCGGCGCCTGGGCGTGGCCGATCGCTTTGCTCCGTGGGAGAACGTCGAGGCCGGCGTTCGGTACTTGAAGTACCTCCAGGATCTGTTCCCCGACGAGCGGCTTGTTTTGGCGGCGTACAACGCGGGTGAGGGCGCAGTCATCAAGTACAACAACAGGATTCCCCCGTATGAGGAGACGCGGGGCTATGTCGAGCGGGTCCGCCGGCGCTATGAGGAGCTCAAGAGCGAAGCTCGACTCCTCCGGCCTGCCCTCGAGCCGACCTACCGGCCGCTCGAGGCGGTGCTCGGTCCCGACGGCAGATTGCATCTAAGAACGAGGTAGCCCATGAGGAAGTCCGATGTGACGGCGAGGCGCCGGCTGGTTTGCGCCGGCTTGGGGGTGCTTTTCCTGGGCTTGTCGGTCAGCTCCGTGTGGGCTGCACCCAAACGTCCCGCGCCGCCTCTGGTCACGGTGACGGCGATCCGCCACTGGTCACTTCAGGATGTGACCCGGATCGCCATCGAGGCGTCCGGCGAGCTCGACTACGAGTGGGACCGGCTATCGAATCCCGACCGGGTCTTCTTTGACCTGAAGGAGGCGCGCCAGACGGTGTCCAAGCAGAGAATGCATGTAGTTGCCGTCGGCGACGCCCGGGTCCGCCAGATTCGCGTGGCGCAAAACCGGCCCCGGGTCGTGCGCGTCGTGATCGATCTCGAGGGGAGGCATGATGTTACGGTCTTTCGGTTGTCGAATCCCAGCCGCTTGATGGTGGAGGTGCGGGCGCCCGTTTCCGGAGTGGAAATTTCCAAGGACCCCGCGGCCGCGCCCTCATCCGCCACACCGGCTTCCCGGGAGGCAGCGGCCGCCCCGGCGACTCCGGCCTTGGAACCAGCGGCTGGGAAAGCGCCGGAGCAAGCGGCCGAGAAGCGGGCCGCGGAGGAGCCGCCGCCGGCCCGG
>Ga0197142_1001435_pt1 | contig 21898 bp, 21 predicted proteins | sample GBS60_MetaG_FD_148614 | JGI IMG/M metagenome (GOLD analysis project Ga0197142, IMG submission 148614) | Sediment microbial communities from Great Boiling Springs, Gerlach, Nevada, United States - GBS 60_MetaG | ecosystem: Environmental > Aquatic > Thermal springs > Hot (42-90C) > Sediment... | reverse complement strand
AGCATCGTAAATATGTTGATAGCTATGGCCATCGATTGTAATCACTTCAAAGTTGAAAGCTTCGAATTTCTTGTCCAGTGGGTAAATACTCATCACATTACTAACTCTTCCATCTATTTGGCAATCATTGTTGTCAACAATCCAACAAAGATTATCAAGTTTGTAATTTCCTGCTGCCATTGCTGCTTCCCAGGTAGAACCCTCTTGCAGTTCGCCATCTCCCGTAAGTGCAAAAACCCGTCGATTGTTTTTGTCGAGATATTTATCGCTCAAAGCCATTCCAACCGCGATAGAAATACCCTGACCAAGAGATCCAGCGGCTGTTTCAATTCCAGGTAAACCAAAGTCCAAAGCTGGATGCCCTTGCAACCTTGAACCTAATTTTCTAAGTGTTTTGAGTTCTTCAACAGGAAAAAAACCAGCGCGGGCGAGTGTTGCGTATAGTATTGGGCAAATATGTCCTGCACTTAAAACGAATCTGTCCCTTTGCTCCCAATGAGGATTTTGAGGGTCGTATCTCATTATACCACCGAAAAAGAGTACAGCAAAAATATCAGCAGTGCCGAGCGAACCACCAGAATGACCCGAACGAGCAAGAGCTAAGCTTTTAATCACATCCCTTCGTAATTCTTTGGCTATGGGCTCAAATTCCCAAATTTCTCTCGGCTTATTTTCGTATGTTACTTGTTCAAATTCAAACATAATTCAAACGAAATAAAGGAATAAAAAAGCAAAATTATAAAATATTTAAAATGTTTTTTTAAATAAATTTAAATTTGCACAAATTTGTTTTTGGCATAATTATTACATTGAATTTTCTATTAGTTTCCTGAACTAAAAATGAAAATTAGAAAATATAGGGCAAGAAATTTTCAGGAAGGAAAGGAAAAAATAATTGCTGAACTTGGAGAAGAAGCTATAATTTTATCGACTCGGGTTTTGCCTCCAACACCTCCCGATATGGAAGAAATGGTAGAATTGGTGGCTGCTCTGGACACCGAGGAACCCAAAGAAGAAATCATTAAAAGAGACTTAAAAAATTTAGAAGAACGAATATCTTATAGTAATACTGATATAATTGAGTTTTATTCAAACATTTATAAAGAATTAGCCAGTTTAAAAAGTTTAATTTGGAATTTTTACGAAAAGATAAACTATACTTTCATATCTAATCTGCCACAAGACATTGCTGAGCTATCGAAGTTAATGATGAAAAATGGATATTCTGATGACTTCACTTTATCATTTGTACAAAATTTGAAAGAAAGAAATTACATTGATTTCGATGAGCTGAGGCAAATTGCTATTCAAATGCTTGCCGAGAAAATAAACTTTGCTCCACCAATTGAAAAAATGAATAAACCTCAAAAATATATGTTTATCGGTCCTACTGGGTGCGGTAAGACTTTGAATATTGTTAAGTTGGGTGTTTTATTTAAAATACTCTTGAATGCCAGAGTCATTGTCATATCGTGTGATTATAGAAAAATAGGTGGTTGGGAACAATTACAAGTCCTTTCTGCTGTATCAAATTTGAACTCATTTCTTTGCCAGTCCAATGCTGAACTATCTGAATACATCAAAAATATTGGAACTTATGACTTTGTTTTAATCGACACTAGTGGAGGTAGTCCAAAAGATGAAAGTTTAATCAAAGAACTTGAAGAAATTGCCGATATTGCTGTCCCAATAAAAAAGATACTAGTTCTTTCGGTTTCTAGCGACAAAGGGAATTTTAAAGAAAACATTAAATCGTTTGGTAAGTTAAATCCTGATTTTCTTCTCCTAACAAAGTTTGACGAGGTTAATTCCATTGGTCATATTTACGAACTTCTAATGGAAGTATCAAACCAGGTTAAACCTGTTTACTTCTCATCTAGTCCAGATATTCCTTATGGCATTGAGCCGGCTGATGCAGAATTCTTAAAAAAGTTCTTGATCAATTATGTGGATTGAAAATATGAATTCCGAGTTTAGTGAGAAAGTAATTTTTTCTTTTATTAGCGGGAAAGGAGCTATTGGAAAAAGCGTAATTCTTTCTATTATTGCAAGAGTACTTTCCGAAAATTTTTCGAAAATTTTGATCTGGGATAATGATATTTTTTCACCACTTCAACATTTTTTAAATAATGTTGAACCTAATATTCGACTTGTAGATGTATTGGAAAATAACTTACCCATCAATAAAGCCTTGACCAAAATAAATGAAAGAATTTCAATAATAGGTGGCGGAATAAACAAATTAGAATTTGGTTCTGAAATTTCTGATATTCTAATTAGAAAATTTGTGGAATTAATTAAAGAAAATGATTTTGATGTAATTCTTATAGACAACCACTCGGGTTTCAGCAAAACAATCGTTGAGTTCTGTAGAATTGCATCTATGAATCTTTTATTCCTTTCTGATGATCCTACTTCTGTATTGGATGCATATGGTTTAGCGAAAATATTAAACAATGCTTTCGGTGTGAATAATATTGCAACATTAGTAAATAATGTAATTGACAAAGAAGATGGTAATGAAATCCTTAATGTTTTTAACCTTGCAACTAAAAGTTTTCTAAAAAAAGAATTTCCAAATGTTGGAATTATATACTATGAAAAGGAACTGAAGAAATATTTATTGTATCAAGACGTGTTTGTTCAGATTAAGAATAAAACTGAATTTATACAAAACATAAGAAAAATTTCAAGCAATATGATTAATTTCGTTGTAAGGCACCAAAAAATTATTTGAAATTTTATATATAGAAAATAGATTTTTATGGCAAAAAAAGAAAAAGAGGTTTTAACTGAAGATAGAAAGAAGGCTCTTAAAGAAAAAGAGAAAGTCAAAAAGGAGCAGGAAGCTCGTTTAAAAAAGAGACTTAAAGTTGAAAGAAAAAGGATAAACAAAATTGTTACTTTTCCTTTTAGAACTCTATTTGTTGTAGGATTGGTTTCTGGCTCTATATTCTTTTTATATAACTTTTATGGTGGAAGTGATTCACTATTGATTTCTCTTCTCAAAGGCTTTATTCTTTTTGTACTCGTCTATTTTGGTTTAGGGTTATTAACACTTATTTGGTTGTTAGTTTTAGCTAAGGTAAGACAAAAAGAAGCCGAGGAAAAAAAGCGTTTGGAGGAGGAGCTTGCAAAGGAAAGGGAGCGTGAAAGCCTTGAAGGTAAATACGAAAGGGAGTTTCTTTTGAAACAAGCACAAGAAAAAAGGGAAGAAGAGATTAAAAAATTACGAGACCAACTAAATAAAGAACAATCAGCCGAAGGTATGAATTTCACACAAGCAAATAATGTTGAAACAAATCCCTAATCTTTATAAATGGCAGAAAAAGAGCAATCCAATTCTATAGATGAAATTTGGCTGGAATATAAAGAAACCCCCACTTTGGCTTTAAGAAACAAATTAGTAATTCATTATCTTTATCTCGTCAAAAGCATCCTGAAAACCATTAAGCTGCCATCGAATGCACTTTTAACTTCTAATGACTTAATTAACTTTGGAATAATTGGATTAATAAATGCAATCGAAAAGTTCGAACCTAACCAAAACATTAAATTCGAAACATATGCATATCAAAGAATTCGCGGGTCAATTATTGATGAGATACGACGACTAGATTGGCTTTCACGAACCGAACGCCAAAGAGCTAAAAGTCTTATAAAAACTATCGACCAGAGTTATATCGAAACAGGGGGGTCGAGCCTAACAGAGATTTCCAAAAGATTAAATATTTCTGATGATGAACTTAAAAAATATTTTTCGGCATATCAATCAAGCCAAGATTCTTTTTTTATCTCCGAAAATTTTACCCCTGAAGAAGATGAAGATAACTTATCTTATGTTGCCAATATATCGAACGAAGAAAAAAACGCGCTTGATGAAATTGTAGAAAATGAAAAAGTGGAGATAATTTACAACTTCCTTAAATCCTTACCAGATAGGGAAAGACTTATAATTACACTCTATTATTACGAGAACTTAAAATTTAAAGAAATTGGAGTTTTGCTTGATCTATCGGAGAGTAGAGTTTCGCAAATTCATTCGGCGGTAATTAAAAAACTTCGACAAAAGTTCAAGGAATTGGAAGAGTAAAGATTAAAAATATGTATCGTCTCTCCAATAAGTTATTTGCCAAATAGAGTCAATAGGATTAAACTTCACTTTGAAATTGGCTTTTCCGTGAAGTTGAATAATATCGTTTGGGGAAAAAACAATTGTTAATGAAAAAGCGCGCTGAATATTTCTTTCCAAAGAATCGCCAATGCTTAAATAAGAGTCATTCCAAATTAGATTAATACTTGAAGCTGATTGGAATAAACCATATGTTGCTTTAATGTCCTCTAATTTGCCCCAGCTCAAATCGGCGCCAAGGTCATAATTACGGTAAACAAAAACAAAATCTTCCGAAAGTAATTTGCTGTAAACAGTTGTATCCTTAAAGTTATACGCATAACTAAAATTTATAAATAAACCTTCAATTGTCTTCTGGTTTGTTAGAATAGTCTGGTTCTCTTGGATGTCAATTAATTTAGGTGCAAAAGGATTAACACAACCAATTAAGATTGAAAAGAAGATTATAAATCTCAGTTTATTGAAACAATTCATCTCTATGATTTTACTTTTGCTTTTAAAACACTAAAAGTAGGAAAATTTTCCTCTTTTAGAAGGAAATCTAACCACTTTGTAATTTTCCACAAACCGTTTCTTTCGATTCTGAGAACGAACTGTGAAGTTCCCTTATATGAATTGTTTATCGTAGGGTCTCTTGAATTTATTTCTACAACGTAATTAGAAACAAAAATAGTGGAGTCTGGGGAAAATGCTATAAAATCAGGATTATTGAATAAAAGAACTGGATAACTTTCGCTGGTAAACTTAGAGAAAAGGTTCTTAGCAAAATCAATTTCAGATCTTAAATCCCAAGAGGCAAAAAGGTCGAAATAGACAGATAATACATCCGAGCTTGGATAAAATAAAAATTTCGTTTCGTCTTCGTTGGCAAAACAACTTTGGTAAACAGTTAAATTTTTTTGGTTGAAAGAACGCAGAAAGTTTTCTATAACGATTTGTGGTGTTGTCGGTGGAGGGTAATTAGTATTATCTTCAACGGGTTCCTCCGGGGTCCGAGTTTGAAATAATCCACAAGATGAGAAAAAAAATAGCACTAGGCCAGAAATAATAAAAATGGAAAATCTTTTTTTCATTTAATTTCTATTCTATTTTCAATAGCATTCATCAATGTTGCATCGTCAACAAATTGAATTTCAGTTCCAATGGGCATTCCACGTGCAATTCTTGTCAATCGAACAGGGTGCTTTCGCAAAAGATTAACAATGTAGTGTATTGTTACTTCTCCTTCAACGCTTGGGTTAAGAGCAAAAAGTATTTCCTTTGCATTTTTGGCTCGTTCAATAAGCTCGGTAATTTTCAATTTTGAAATAGAAACTCCATCAAGATGATTAATTGTCCCGTGTAGAACATGATAAACACCTTTGAATTCATTTGTCTTTTCGATTGCTAAAACATCGTCGGGTTGTTCAACCACACAAATCAAATTTTTATCTCGGTGTTCAGAACTGCAAATGGGGCAGGGGTTCTGCTCAGTAAAATTATAACAAATCTCGCACAATTGTACTTTGGTTTTCAATTCAACAAGAGTTTCTGAAAACTTACGAACAAATTCATCGGGTTGGCGAAGCAAAAAATACGTCAGCCTTTGGGCAGACTTTTTCCCAATTGTGGGCAACGAGGATAAAATTTCTATCATCTTTTCAATAGAAGGAGAGGTATATTGCATTTTTTACAAGTTAATATTAAAACCAGAAGAAAAAGGACCTAAAAGTTTTTGGAACAAGTTAGTTCCTTCTTTTTTTGCTTCTTCAATAGCTTGATTAACAGCAGCGGAAATCAGATCTTCAAGCAGTGATTTATCTCCCAATGCAAAAGCCTCATCGGAAATAGAGATACTAACTATCTCAAGATTACCGTTAACTCGGGCAGTAACAAATCCAGCTCCACTTTGTGCTTCGTATATCTTTTTTCTTGCTTCTTCTTGGATTTGAGACAGTTCGGACTGCATCTTCTGAATTATTTCGAATGCCTCTTTCAAATCAAATTTCATTTTACTATTATTATTATAACTTTAATTTAAAAATTCAAAACGAATAATTCTACTTATTGTTTTTAAAAAGTTGTTTAAGGCAACTAACAACTTTTTTTAACAAAAGAATCGGTAGATGTAGAAGAGATTTTAAATGTGAGAAAAGCTGGCAAAGTCTCGTCGAAAATTTTAACATTTAGTTAATAATGTCTTCACGATGTTTCACACCTTGGGTAAAATTGGGCTTTTCTTACTGCAAAATTAGCTTGTAATTAAAATAAAAAATTTATTTTTGTAAAATAGATTTGTTTTATAAAAACAAAGGTAATTAATGGGAATTTTTAGTAGAATTGCTGATATTTTTAAAGCAAATGTAAACGATGCTTTAGACAAAGCCGAGGACCCCGAGAAAATGATAAAACAAATGGTCCTCGAAATGGAGGAAAGCGTAAATAAAGCCACTCTTGCAGTAGCAAATGCAATAGCCAACGAAAAGTCGCTCGAAAGAAAGATTGAAAAGGCTCGAAAAGAATCGGAAGAATGGGAATTCAAAGCTCGCCAAGCTTTGCAAGCAGGACGCGAAGACCTTGCAAAAGCAGCACTCGAAAAAAAGATTCTTGCCGAAAAGAATTATCAGGACCTAATGCCAATTTACCAGCAAGCAAAAGAAACAACTCTTAAGTTACGCTCCCAATTGAATAGCTTAAAAGCCAAATTGGAAGAAGCTCGTGCCCGACAAAGTACATTGATCGCACGCTCTCAAGCCGCAAAAGCACAAAAACAAATTTCCAAAAGTTTAAGTGGGGTAGCAGCCGACGCTTTTTCAAAGTTCGATAAATATGAAGAAAAAATTGAAAAACTTGAAGCCGAAGCAGCAGCGTTCGAGCAACTAAGCTCCGAGAGTCGCTCTCTCGAAGAAGAGTTTAAAATGCTTACCTCTTCCTCTGATGTCGAAAAACGTCTACTCGAATTAAAATCTCAAATGGGTTTGCTCCCAAGCAACACAGAAACAGAATCAAAACAATAAGGGTAGTTATGGAAGATAAAGAATTACTTTCAGCAAATGAAAAAGATGGATTTATTCAAACCCCACCCGAGATAATTTCTCAAGTCGATTTGAAACTTAATTCATTGCTGGATACTCATTTTCCCGAACATTTGAAATTTGGGAATGGAACATATACGATTCAAAAAGGTTCTTCTCAAATTATGATCATTGTTAGACCATATACCCAAGCTGAAGCTTGTGTTGAGTTCTACTCGAATGTCGTTACTGGTGCTAAAATCACTCCTGAATTAATGCATTTCCTTTTGCGTAAAAATGCGGAGCTTCATTTTGGAGCCTTTGGTTTAATTTTCGATAATACAATTACCTTCTCACATTCAATCCTTGGAAGTTCTCTCGATGAAAATTCCTTAAAAATAATTTTAACTACTGTTGCTCTTATCTGCGACCACTACGACGACATAATTGTTGATATTGCAGGTGGAAAAAGAGCCTCCGATTTGACCACCGACTTGGAATCGGAATAGCTGGCAATTTATAAATTATAAAATTTTTATAATTCTGAGCTTAACATCGAGGTTACCTATTTCAAACATCCTCAAGGTTGTATATTCCTCTTTTTAATGTTTAAAATCTATTTAAATGCTTACCATTAATACCTATAGCGATATGAATAAGTACAAAAAGAAAATAGATGTTAGAAAGATAGATAGATTATTCAAACATCAACAATTTCTTACTTTACGAAACGGGGAACTACTTTTTCTGCTAATCTATATGCCCCAAAGAGTGATAAAGTAAAGATTAAATCTCCAATAATAGAAAATAAGAAAAATTCTATTGTGGTTGCACGATAGAAAGGTAGACCCAAAATGTAACACTGCACGAGACCTTCAATTGTGTGGGGATACATACCACTTGTGAGCCAAACTGCGAAATTCGTTATTAAATAAAATATAAATGATGAAGCAAGAGTTGCTATAATGATTTTTATAAGATTATTTTGCTTTTGGAGATAAGTTCTACCAATTAAAACAATTAGACCGAATGAAAAATAAACAGCCCACATAGTAGAATGAAAACCAATAATAGCATCAGAAATAAACATAGAAATGAAAGGCACAAAAAAAGCAAGATAACGATTTTTAAAAGTTGCACCACCTAAAAGGGCAATGGCTGTTAAAGGCGTGAAATTCGGTGGATGCGGGATTAATCTAAAAATTGAAGCGATTATAATCAAAGAGAAAGGAAGCATTTCTTTCTGTAAATTTTTTTTGCTTTCCATATTCAACCTCGTACTAAAATAAATATAAAAGAAATAAAAAATCAAGTTTACATAATATAGATTATATTACATTAATTCATGTTCATTCTCTGAACTTCCAAGCAAAGCCCTTAATGTTCGCATAAATGCAGGATCGTTTGCTTCAATACTCAATTTTATTCTTTCTTTTATTTCATTCATAAGTTGTTTCCTAAAATTAATCTCATCTAATGCTTTATTTCTAAACAATATATCATCTGAAATTTCCTTTTTTAGTGGTTTAATGATTTTATAATTCTTTTTTTCTTCCATTGTTACAAATTACAAACATAAAATTGATTATTATTAATCACAAAGCGAGGTCTTCCTTTAAGTTTGTAACCATCGAAGGGTGTATTTTGTGATTTACTTTTGAAATATTGTTTATCCACAATCCATTCATCTTCTAATGAAAAAATAGTCATATTTGCTTCAGCGCCTTCATCGAAAGTTATCAATGGTAAGCTAAGAATTTTTCTTGGATTAATACTCATAAGCTCAACAATTTTGTTCAAAGATAGTTCACCAGAATGGTAAAGGAATGTAAGAACAACCCCGAGGGCGGTTTCCAATCCAACAATTCCGTTAGGTGCTTTTTCGAATTCAACATCCTTTTCGAAAGACGAATGAGGTGCGTGGTCTGTTGCAATGCAATCGATTATGCCTTCCTTCAAACCTTTTATTAAAGCATTAATATCAGACTTTGTTCTCAAAGGTGGATTTATTTTAAAATTAGTATCGAATTTATAAACATATGTTTCATCCAAAGTCAGGTGGTGAGGTGTAACCTCGCAAGTAACTCGCAAGCCTTTATCTTTTGCATTTCGAATAAGTTCAACGGAGCCTTTTGTGCTGATATGTTGCGCATGATAACGGCGGTTACCGCAATATTCAACTAACAATAGGTCCCGGGCAAGAATAATTTCTTCTGCCACCGAAGGAAAGCCTTTAAGACCTAATTTCGTTGATACAATTCCTTCATTAACAGTAAAGCCAGCTGTTAAGTTGGTATCTTCACAATGCTGGGCTATTAGAAAATCATATGTAGCAGAATAATCAAAAGCTCTTTGCATAACTTCGGAATTCATTACACAATTTCCATCGTCAGTAAACATAATAGCACCAGCTCGATGCAATGAAAACATCGAAGTTAAAGACTCACCACGCAAGCCTTTGGTTATGGCTGCTGCCAGATAAATGTCAACAATTGAATTTTGGGCCTTTGACTTAATATATTCTACCACAGTCGGACTGTCGATTGGTGGGTTTGTATTTGGCATACAAACGACCCCTGTAAAGCCACCATTGGCTGCAGATTGAATTCCAGAGCAAATATCTTCTTTATAGGTTTGGCCTGGATCACGAAAATGTACGTGCATATCAAATAAACCTGGGGCACAAACGAGGCCGCTTCCATCAATTATTTTTACCTCCGGAGAAACATTAATTTCAGAAAAGCCAAAGTATTCAATTTTACCTTCGTTTATGAAAATGTTATAATTGCCATCCAATCCTTGAATTGGATTTACCACTCTAATATTTTTTAAATAAATTTGCATAACTAATTGCTTGATATATCATCATCAAAAATTAATTCACTAGTATCAGGAGATTCTCCATCGCCATTGTCATTTATGTTTGGTGCCGAAGGAACAACAGTTATATCCGAAATGAAATCTCCAGGATCAAGCCTAATTAACTTAACACCTTGGGTATTCCGTCCAATTAATCTAATTTGATATACGGGTTGGCGAATTATGACTCCCCTTGCAGTGATTACAAACAAATCATCAGTATCGGAAACTTTCAATATGCCAACGACTTTGCCAGTTTTATCATTAACTTTCATTGAAATTACACCTTTGGCTCCCCTATGTGTCAAACGAAATTCGCTTAATAAGGTTCTCTTTCCAAAGCCATTCTGCCCAACAATTAGTAACTGAGTAGCTTCAGGGTCATTTGTTGCAATCATAGAAACTACTTTGTCGTCGTTTTCGAGCGTAATTCCTCTAACTCCAACAGCAGTTCGACCCATTGGTCTTACCTCTTTTTCATCAAATCGGCAGGCAAGCCCATTGCTTGTTCCAATTAATATTTGGGAGTTACCATCAGTAATTCGAACTACAACTAATTTATCACTTTCGGTAAGGTTGATGGCAATAATTCCAGTGCTACGAACATTAGCAAAGTTGCTTAATTCTGTCTTTTTGATTATACCTCTTTCGGTAATCATCACGATGTATTTTGAATCGTTGAAAGAGTCCACTGGTAAAAATGCAGTAACTTTCTCGTTTGGCTCCTTCGATATCAAATTTGATAAAGACCTACCCTTCGATATTCGTGAACCTTCGGGAATATCATACACTTTAATTTTATAACAACGCCCCTTGTCAGTAAAGAACAGAAGGTCGTGATGCGTTTGGGCCTTGAAGACGTATTCTATAAAGTCATCGTCGTTTATTTTTACACCTGTAACTCCCCTACCGCCTTTGCTTTGCCTTCTGTACAACCCAACAGGCATTCGTTTAATGAATCCATTATGGGAAAGTGTTACAATGACTTCTTCATTAGCAATTATATCTTCGATTGTAATGTCTTTGGCTTCATAAACTATTTGTGTTCTTCTTTCATCACTGTATTTTTGTTTCAACTCTGTAAGTTCGTCGGCAATTATATTAAGTTGAATTTCTTTACTGTTTAAAATAGCTTTAAACTCCTCTATTTTCTGCTTGATTTCCTCATATTCTTGTTTTATCTTGACTTGTTCGAGGTTGGTTAATCGTTGAAGTCTTAAATCCAAAATTGCCTTTGCTTGTATTTCGGTTAGTCCAAAACGAAGTTGTAATCTATCGGAAGCCGATTTGGGGTCGGGCGAAGTTTTAATTAATTCAACAACTTCATCGATATAATTTAAAGCAATTAAAAAGCCTTCCAATATATGAAGTCTCTTTTCGGCAGCTTCTAAATCAAATTTTGTTCTACGGACAATAATCTCGTTTCGGTGCTGGATAAATAATTGCATCATTTCAAGAAGATTAAGTATTTTGGGTTTGCCGTCGACAAGGGCAAGCATTATTGCACCGAAAGTAACCTGAAGTTGAGTATGTTTAAATAGATTGTTCAGAACAATTTCGGGTTTTGATTCTTTTTTCAATTCAATGACAATCCGGATGCCATCTCGGTCGCTTTCATCACGAATATCAGTAATATCGTCAATAATGTGGTTTTTAACCAAGTCGGCAATCCTTTCGATGAGGTTCGATTTGCTCACCTGATATGGTATTTCTTTGATGATAATACAGTTTTTGTCTATAATGGCTTTTGAGCGAATTGTGATTTTCCCTTTTCCGGTTGAGTAAGCTTCCTTTATTCCCTCATAGCCATAGATAATTCCCCCGGTGGGAAAATCTGGGGCAGGAACATATTTCATTAACTCTTCAACCGATATATTTGGATTGTTAATTAAAGCAAGTAAGCCATCTACAATTTCCCCAAGATTATGTGGAGGAATGTTCGTTGCCATACCCACAGCGATACCGCTTGAGCCGTTAACCAGCAAAGTTGGAAAAACCGTTGGTAGAACAACTGGTTCTTTTAAAGAATCATCAAAATTGGGACGAAAATCAACGGTGTTTTTATCAATGTCTCGTAAAGTTTCCATTGCTATCAAAGACAAGCGGGCTTCGGTATATCGCATTGCTGCTGGAGCATCCCCATCTATGGAACCAAAATTACCTTGTCCATCGACTAAAGGATAACGCATTGCCCAAGGCTGTGCCATTCTTACCATTGCCTCGTAAACAGCAGCATCCCCATGAGGATGATATTTTCCGAGTACTTCACCAACTATACGAGCGGATTTCCGATACGGTTTGTTAGGTGTTAAGCCTAACTCGTTCATTGCATAAAGAATTCTTCGGTGAACTGGTTTCAATCCATCTCGAACATCGGGTAAAGCTCGAGATACTATTACAGACATTGAGTAATCAAGGTAAGCGTTTTTTATTTCGTCTTCGAAAATAGTCTCGATTATTTTGTTATTAAAGAAGTCTTCCATATTCTATCTAAAATTATCAAGCAAAATTACAAAACAATTGCAACTTAAAAAGGCAATTACAAAACACTTTTTTAAACAGAGTATCTTTTTATTTCTTTGTTTTCTTAAAATTTTTAATTACTTTTTCAATTATTTCGAGCATTTTGTTGGCAGAAATGTCCCAAGAGAATTTTTTAGCCCATTCAATTGAGCCTTTATTAAGATTATCGAAAAGTTCTTTATCCGTAAGAACTTTTATTATTTTATTTGCAAGGTCTTCGATATTTCCAAATTCATATAACAAACCCGAAAAGCCATCTTTGACCGAATCACGCAAACCTTCAACATTAGCCGAGATTACTAATGTTCCGCAAGCATTGCTTTCCAAATTCGTTATCCCCCACCCTTCCTTAATAGAAGTATTTACAACGCAATGGGATTTGCTAAGAAGCTCTATTTTCTGTTTTTCATCAACATATCCCCAAAAAGTTACATCTTGGCCTATACCTAACTCATCGGCAAGTTTTCGAAGAGCTAATTCATAATCACCGCGTCCTATCACAAATAGTTGTGCGTTGGGAATAGTTTCCCTAACTTTTTTGTATGCATAAAACAATTGTTCAATACTTTTATATTTTTTTAATCTTCCGAAGTAAGTAATTGTAGGTCGGGTAAATTTTTCTTTTATTTCAAATGGAAATTTTGTTTGGTCAAGTGCATTATATACGATTTCGAAATTATCTTTGGGGTAGCCCTTCGACAAAAACTCTTTTAAAGTACTTTCCGAAACCACTACGAATGGACACTTTTTGTACACAAAGTCCATCAAGATTTCGGATATATAAACATATAAACCACTAATTATGTTAACTTGTTTAAATATTGTTTTCCCAAAAAAATGGTGAGAAATGCATAGCAATGGCTTTTTTGTTATGTACAGTGGTGTATAGAAGGGAATTTTGTTTATGTCATCAATAACGATATCAAAATTCTTTTTCCGTAATTCTAAAAAATAATAAAAGGGAACGAACCAATTAAAAAAGGAACGGTTACCGATTCGAATAACCTCAATTCCATCGACAATTTCAGATTTCGGAAGTTCTTTAGTTCGACAGCAAAGAAGTGTAACTTTATGCCCTTTTGCAACAATTCGTTTGAAAATTTCAAACAGATGAACTTCGGCTCCACCTGCAAATTTGTTCTTTATGTCCTGCCAGTTAATAACCAAAATGTTCATTTAATACCGAATAAAAGTTTCAAAATTACCTATTTTCTAATAAACTCTGGCACAATCGTTGTCTATTTCAATTTTTTTATTCTACCAAAATCGAAAATGAATTTGAAAATATTGAAAAAACAAGGAAAAAGTATGGATAATTTAAAAAATTTCATAAAACTCCTTAGGCGAATTTTATTCATTTGCATAATAGTAACCACTATGGGAATTCTTTTAAGCTGCAGCCTGCAAAAAAGCGTAAGAATGGGCAGTTATAATTCCAACAAACGAACCAAGTCAACCTTTGCTTATAATGAACAGAAAAGCCCCAACAAAAGCGAAAACAAAAGTAAAGTTGATAAAGAAAATAGTCACATAACAAATAAGGAAAGTAATACTTCTCCATTCTTAGCTTATGAGTTACCAGTGACAGGCGAAGATGGGGAAAGCTCAAATTACCAAAAAACCGATCTTGATTATCAAGACCTTTTTCAACAAAAAATCGCAAAGTTAGAAGAAGAAATTTCTTATTTACGAAAAGAAATTGGGCTTCTTTATCAACTAATTGAAGAACAAAATTCTCAAAGCTCTGTGGAACGTAATGAAAAATCAAAAGAATCGAGTAAAAATATCAAGTCTCAAAAAAGTGAGTTAAAAAGCAATGCTAATCAAAAAAAACAAAGTAATATCAATCGTCCGAAAATTCAAAAAGCAATTTTGAACCCAACCACCGAGGCAAAAGCTAATGAATCGAAAAAAACTCAGGATTTGCAAAAAATCCATACCAACACAACGCTCGAACAAATATTAAGTTTAATAAAAGACAAAAGATACGATGAAGCTTTAAGCACAATAGAAAAACAACTTCAAGTCGAAAATGAACTTGGAATTCTCAGCAATCTTTGGTATTGGCAAGGAGAAGCTTTATTTATGAAAAAAGAGTATCAAAAAGCACTTGAATGCTTTCGTAAAGTCCTATCTTTTCCAAAATCATCTAAAAGAACCGAATCCCAAATAATGTTAGCTGAATGTTACACACGATTGGGAAAATTATCAGAAGCAAAAAGAGAATACCAAAAGTTTATTGAGGAGTTTCCTTTTAGCGAATTCGCTCCAAGAGCTAAAAGAATGCTTCAACAGTTGTGAAAATCAACCTAAGAGCTTTTCAAGTTGATTAAAATAAATTTCCGTTAGTTCCTCTACGTCGAAAGTAAATGCGTTTGCTATTTCGAAAGTTTTTTCAACCACTTTTCCAATCCTCTCAAATTTAAGTGAGTACTGTTTACAGAGAGTTTCAAATAAATCTGCCTTTTCGGGTGCCAACGAAACAACAACTCTACCTTGAGACTCAGAAAAAAGCCTTTCAATCAAAAACTCACTGCCAAGGTCGATAATAGCTCCTAAACCATTTGAATAAATGGCTTTCTCTGCAAGACAAATAGCTAAACCACCTTCGCTACAATCGTGTGCAGAATTGATTATATTCTTTTCTATTGCTTGTAATAGAAATTCTATAAGATTTTTTTCCTGTTCCAAGTCTACAAAAGGAGCATCACCAACAATCAACCCAAACATTTGCTTTAAGAATTCGGAACCACCAAGTTCATTTTTGGTTTCACCAATTAAATAGACAAAATCCCCTGATTTCTTAAATTCTAAAGATGTAATTTTATTTATATCATCAATTAATCCAAGCATCCCAATTGTGGGAGTTGGAAAAATAGTATAGTTCTGAGATTCATTATGGAAACTAACATTACCTCCTGTTACAGGAGTATTCAAATATCTACAAGCATCTCCCATTCCCATAACAGCTTGTTTGAATGCCCAGTAAACTTCTGGATTATATGGATTTCCGAAATTCAAACAGTTTGTGATTGCAACAGGTCGAGCTCCAACACAGGCAACATTTCTTGCAGACTCAACAACTGCTATCACAGCCCCTCGATAAGGATTTAAATAAACATATCGAGAATTGCAATCGGTGGAAAGAGCTATCGCCTTTCCGGGTATCTCCTTAAGCCTCAATACAGCAGCATCTCCAATAATTCGAACCGTATTTGTTCTCACTTGATAATCATATTGTTCATAAACCCATCTTTTTGAAACAATGTTTGGTGAGCTGAAAACTTTAAGGAAGGCTTCCTTGGGATTTATTCCACCCAAATTAAGTTTCGAAAAATTAAAGTTTCGAATTTCTTCCAGATATCTAGGCTCTTTGGAAAGTCTGTCATATTGAGGTGCGTTACCTCCTAAAACCAAATCTATAGCCTTAAGTTCGGCTACTTTTTTACCCTTATGACTTATGTGCAAAAATCCATCATTAGTAACTTCACCAATTTGTGCCAAAGGAACGTCCCACTTTTTGCATATTTCTTTGGCTATATCCAATTTATTTTTATCGAAAACAAAAAGCATTCGTTCTTGCGACTCAGAAAGCATAATTTCGTATGGAGTCATATCGGGCTCCCGAAGTGGTACAAAATCTAAATTTATTTTCATTCCAGCTTTTCCACGAGCGCTCATTTCCGAGGTAGAACAACTAATTCCTGCTGCCCCCATATCTTGCACCCCAACGACAACTCCAGCCTTGATTAGTTCCAGCGTTGCTTCTAATAGAAGTTTTTCGGCAAAAGGGTCGCCAACCTGCACTGTGGGTCGCATATCTTCCGATGAATCATCAAATTCACGAGAAGCAAGAAGAGATGCCCCGTGAATTCCATCTCTACCAGTGCTACTTCCCACTATACAAACGGGGTTGCCTTCACCTTTGGCACTTGCAAAAGCAAGTCTGTCAGTTCTAACAATTCCAACAGCCATAACATTAACCAGAGGGTTGTCGTTATAGCAATCCTCGAAGAATAACTCGCCTCCAACTGTAGGAACACCAAAACAATTACCATAATGTGCGATACCAGCAACAACCCCTTTCACCAAGAATTTGGTTTTTTCATTATTTATATTTCCAAAACGCAATGAATCGAGCACTGCAATAGGACGAGCACCCATTGAAAATATATCCCGAAGGATACCGCCCACTCCAGTTGCTGCACCCTGGAAAGGTTCAACAGCCGAAGGATGATTGTGACTCTCTATCTTGAAACAAATTGCGTATCCATTACCAATATCAACAGCACCTGCGTTTTCCTCCCCTGCCGAAACCAGCAGCAGAGGCCCGCTTCGCGGAAGCGTTTTTAGCAACTTTATTGAGTTTTTGTAGGAGCAGTGCTCGCTCCACATAACGCCGAAAATTCCTATTTCCGTATAGGTTGGTTCCCTTCCAAGAAGTTTTAAAATATTTTCATATTCTTCACTGGAAAGGCCACATTGTTGTGCAACATCTAAGTTAACTTTAATTTCTGTGAATAAATCGGTTTTCATAATCGTAAATTTTTAAAAAAACAAAAATAAACTTTTCAAATTAGTTGTTTGTTTAATTATTTTTTTATAATTTTGAACTTTTAAAACTAAAAAAGTTTAATAAGTTTATGAAAAACAAACAAAACTTGTTTAAAGTGATTTTAAACGAAGCAATGAACGGATTTTTGGAAAAGGGATATAAAAATTTAAATGTAGATGAATTAGTTGCACAAATCGGTATCAGCAAAGCAACTTTTTATAAGTATGTTCCATCCAAAGAAATTCTATTTCAAGAATGTGTTCGAACATATTTAGAAAATTTCAAAAAAGAACTACGGCAACTGATTAGTAAGATACTTAAAAGCAATCAGGAAACTTTTTTTGTTTTATTTATGGACATAATTAAGATATCTACGAATTTTCTAACAATTATAACTAATCTAATAAATGTCAAGATAGAAAAACGTTTCCCACAGTTAAATACAAAATTAAGAGAGTTTACAAAAAAACAGATTGAATCTTCCTTTTTTTCAATTATCAAAAAAGGAAGGGAATTGGGATTAATTAAAACCGAAATTAGCGACGAAGTTCTTTATTTTATTATCTATACTACTTTGATAAACTTAAAACAATTTACTCAAAGAGAAGGTAAAGAAGTAACTTTAAATACATTTTTTAACCACTATTTTCAAATCATATTTAAAGGAATTTTAGAAGATGATATTAAGATTTCGTTTTATTATCAATAAATTAGAATGTTTTATGAATATAATTAATGTAAAGAAACTTATACTAATTAACTTCAATTTAATAGGTTTAATTTTTCTTTTAACAAAAAATATCTACTCAATTGATTTAACTCTCGAAAAATCAATAAAAATTGGTATTAATAATAATAAGGAATTAGCCTTTCAAAAAATGGAAATTGAAAAAGCTGAGCATGCTGTAAAAGAAGCAAAAGGTCACGCTTACCCTACTTTGGATTTCAGTTCATCATTTTATCATTATATTCAAAAGCCTATTTTCTTCTTTCCTGATTTTCAAGCAATCATTAACAATGCTACTTATGGTATTCTTTTTAAAGAACGTTTAATCCCACAAGACAACACAAAATTTTTGCCAATGGGTTTGACTAGGCAATCCTTTTTCTTAAGTAATCAATTCGAAAATAAAATTCAACTTACCCAGATTTTATTTAACTCAACTGTGCTTCGGGGTATAGGAGCTTCGAAAATATACTTAGAAATATCGAAATACAATTATAAGTCGACTTTATGCGACTTGGTTGCAAAAATTAAAAAAGCTTTTTATGGTTGCATACTATTGAAAAATCTTAAAGAGATTTACCAAGAGAGCCTCTTGAATGCAGAGGAAAACTTGGCAACTGTTAAAAGTCTCTATATGCAAGGTTTGATTTCAGAATTTGATTTAATGCAGGCCGAGGTTCAGGTAGAAAATCTTAAACCGCTTGTTGAAAATGCCAATAATGCTTATAAAAATTCTTTGAATAATTTGAAATTACTTTTGAACCTCCCAATGGATACGACGGTTGAAATTAATGGAGAACTTTCTATGAAGGAATTTGCTTTACCTGACCAAGCAGAACTAATAAAGCTTGTATCTGAAAACAATCTTCAACTTAAAACATTAGAATACAAAAAGAAAATAGATGTTGAAATGGTTGAACTTTATCGTTCAGAATATTACCCTTCGCTTGTAGCTTTCGCAAATTACAGCTTTGCCGGCCAAGCAGATAAACTAAATTTTTCAACTTATTCTCAATCATTAGTTGGCATTCAATTATCGATTAATCTTTTTAATGGTTTCCAAACAAAGAGTAGGGTTCAACAATCAACAATAAATTATAAACAAACAGAAGAACAAATACAGCAACTCCGTCAATTTTTGACAAAGCAAATTTTAGAGAAAGTATCAGATCTCGAAAGAGCCAAAAAGCAAATTATTGCTCAGGAAAAGAATATTGGGCTTGCTGAAAAGGCATATCAAATTGCGCAAACCAAATATAAAAATGGTACAGCTATACAACTTGAAGTAAAAAATGCTGAAAATGAACTTCGACAGGCAAAATTGAATTACCAGCAAGCACTCTTTGAATATATTTCTGCACAAATTGATATCGATAACATTTTAGGGAAAATAGATTATGAAGGTAAATAACTTAAGGACCATTGCCAAAAAACAATCACTCCTTTTAACTTTTATCGGCGTGATTATATTTGTGAGCTGCCACAAAAACCGTCTAAACCATCAGGAAGAGGTTAACCAGAACAATGCTGTACCAGTAAAAATAATGGTTGTTCAACCACAAAGATTCGAGGAGACTTTATCATTTTATTCCCGCCTTTCTGGCATTATTGAGAATACACGAACAAGTATGGTTGCCGACAGAATTGAAAAAATTAGAGTTAGACCGGGACAATATGTAAAAGAAAAACAAGTTATTATTGAATTTCCTACCGATAATCCTTCTTTACAATTTCAACAGGCTAAGGCAGCATACGAAAATGCTTTAAAAAATTATAACCGATTGAAGGAATTACTTAAAACTGGGGAAATTTCGCAACAGAACTTTGACAATGCTGAGACACAATATCTTGTTGCAAAAAGAAATTATGAAGCATTAAAGCAAATCCTTTTTGTGGAAGCTCCTATTTCAGGTTATGTTTCGAATATTTACGTATCCGAAGGACAACAAATAGATGTAGGTAAGCCATTGTTTACAATTAGCGTTTTAAATAAAATGAGGGCAGTAGCCTGGGCAAATGAACGAGAAATCCAAATGTTGAGAATTGGAATGAACGGAAAGATTTTGTGGAATAACAAAGAATACTCCTGCAAAATTGTCTCATTGGGTTTAAAAATGGATGAAGCCACAAAAGGTTTCCGAGTTGAATTTGAAGCATCCAACCCAAATTTGGAGCTCAAAAGTGGTGTTACTGTTGAAATTCAAGTCAAAGTTTATGAAAATCCTAATGCGATAGTTATACCAACAAATTTAATCGAAAAAGATCCCGATGGTAGACCATTTGTCTTTGTAGAAAAAGATGGCTTTGCAGTAAAAAAATATATCAGGCTTGGTAGAACATACAAGCTTAATTCGGAAATTATCGAAGGATTAAACCCAAACGATCATTTAATAGTTGAAGGGAACCATCTACTTTCTGAAAATTCAAAAGTTCTTGTAGTTAGTAGGTAACAAAATTTAGAATAAAAATGTTTTTAGCAAAAATTGCAACTCAAAGACCAGTTTTAACAACAACCATCATTTTAGTTTTTATTCTTTTCGGAGTCACATCCTATCTATCTTTGAATTTGGACACTTTCCCAGAAGTTAAAATACCATACGTTACTGTAACTACAATTTATCCTGGTGCAGGGGCCAAGGAAGTGGAAAACTTAATTACAAAGAGAATTGAAGATGAAATCTCCACTATTTCTGGTATCGAAAGAATTCTATCCTTTTCTATGGAAAACACCTCCATCATTATTATTGAGTTTAAGTTAGGTAAGGACGTAGATGTTGCCAATCGTGAAGTAAAAGACCAAGTTGATAAAATTTTATACAAATTGCCCGATGAAGCAAAAAAGCCGATTATTCAAAAATTGGATATTCAGGCTTTTCCTATCCTTGATTTGGTTGTTTACGGAAATGTTTCTCAAGTGGAATTATATGAATTTTGCGATAAGTCCCTTAAAGATAGAATTTCTCAGGTACCAGGTGTTGCAAACGTTGATATAATTGGAGGGCAAGAACGTGCAATAAAAATTGAATTAGATAGCAGAGTAGCCTTCGAAAATTCTATTTCCCTACCCCAACTTGTACAAATTTTGAAAGCAAGTAACTTTGACTTACCAGGAGGTTCTTTTCAAACTGGAAATAACGAAATCAATGTCAGGGTGAAAGGTGAACTACCATCAGTTGAACAAATTAAAAATTTAAGAATTCCTACTTTTTTTGGTCTTAAAAGACTTGAACAAATTGCAAGAATTTCGGACACGGGAAAAGTTGTCCGTCAAAGAGCCATATATTTTAATCTACCACGAAACTTAAAAAGTGAAAACGTTATACATCTTTCAATAGTTAAGGCTGCAGATGCTAACGCTGTTAAAGTTTCAGATGCTATTTCGCAAATTTTGCCTGAAATCGAACAATCGATGCCCAAAGGTATTAAAATTGAGAAGGTTCAAGATCAAACAGACTTCACTCGAGCCGCATTCAACGACACTATGAGCAATATTTACCTTGGAGTGATTTTTACTGGTTTAGTTCTCTTCCTTTTCCTTTTCAGTCTTAGAACCACATTCATTGTTGCTCTATCGATGCCAATTTCCATTATTTCTGCTTTTATCTTATTTAAAGCATTTGGTTTGACACTAAATATACTTTCATTGATGGGGATTTCCGTTTCTCTCGGTGTATTGGTTGCTAATTCTGTCGTTGTACTTGAAAATATCTTTCGTTTGAGAAACACTGGATATTCACGAAAAGAAGCTGCGTATTTAGGAACCAAAGAAGTTGTGGTAGCTGTATTAGCTTCAACATTAACAAATCTGATTGTCTTTTTACCCATTGCTAATATGTCTTCATTAGTTGGATTCTTTTTGAAAGACCTTGCTTTGGCTGCAACTTTTACTACTCTTTTCTCTTTGTTTACTTCTTTTTCTTTGACCCCAATGCTTGCAAGCTTAATGCTTCCTAAAAAGGATAAAGAAACTCAATTTACAAGACTTTATCACAAAATAGATTTTGCCATTAATAATATTTACAGGAATTTCCTAAAAAAAATTTTGGCTCGGAAAAGAAATAGTATTTTTCTTGTTGTATCAAGTTTTATAGCTTTTATAATTACATTTG
>Ga0197142_1001434_pt1 | contig 21904 bp, 22 predicted proteins | sample GBS60_MetaG_FD_148614 | JGI IMG/M metagenome (GOLD analysis project Ga0197142, IMG submission 148614) | Sediment microbial communities from Great Boiling Springs, Gerlach, Nevada, United States - GBS 60_MetaG | ecosystem: Environmental > Aquatic > Thermal springs > Hot (42-90C) > Sediment... | reverse complement strand
CAGCGACCCGGGCAGTGAGGGGGTTGCGCTTGTCCACCAGCCACTGGGCCAGGCCCAACCGATTTCGAGGCGCTCCTTCCGGAAACGGATGAAAGGCCGCCGGCACATCCGGCTCGACAGGATCGCTCGGATCGAGGAAATTGCCGCGCCGGTGGATGCGCGTTTGGCGCCGCTGTTCGGCCGGCAGCTCGCGCAGGATGAGCGTGGTGACGTTGCCGTCCAGTTTCAGGCGCGGCCGGTCGTCGATCTTGTCGGAATCCTCCGTCTGGTTGAAGAAGGCGTAAAGCTGGTAGAACTCCTTCTGAGAAATCGGATCGTACTTGTGGTTGTGGCATTGAGCACAGCCCCAAGTGAGGCCCATCCAGACCTGGCCGGTGGTGGCGACGCGATCCTTGACGGCGGCGTCACGAAATTCCTCGTCGTCCGTGCCGCCCTCGTCGTTGGTCATGGTGTTGCGGTGGAAGCCGGTGGCGATGAGCTCATCCCGTCCGGCCTCGGGCAGCAGGTCGCCGGCAAGCTGAAGGATCGTGAACCGGTCGTAAGGAATGTTGTCGTTCAAGGCCCGGATCACCCAGTCCCGCCAGGGCCAGATCGAGCGCAACCGGTCGGCTTCGTAGCCCTTGGAGTCCGCGTAGCGGGCCAGGTCCAGCCACACGCTTGCCCAGCGCTCCCCGTAGTGGGGTGAATTGAGCAGCTCCTCCACCAGGCGCTCGTAGCTTGCCGGGTTCGGGTCCCCGACGAAGGCGTCCACCGCCTCAAGCGGCGGCGGCAGCCCGATCAGATCAAGATAGAGGCGCCGAATGAGCGTGTAGCGGTCGGCTTCCGGTGAAGGCTTGAGTCCTTCGGCTTCCAGGCGCGCCAGAACGAAGTAGTCGATCTCGTTCTTCGGCCATCCCGTGTCTTTCACTGCCGGCAGAGGCGGACGCCGCGGAGGCTCGAAGGCCCAATGCGCTTCGTAGGGGGCGCCTTGGTCGATCCAGCGCCCGATCAGCTCAATCTCTTCTGGCGTCAGCTTGTTGCCGGTCTCGGGCGGCGGCATGGGCCGCTTCGGATGCCGGATGCGCACCATGACGCGGCTGGCGGCGCGGTCGCCCGGCACGATAGCCTTGAGGCCGCCCTTCTGGCCGGTGGCGTATTCGCGGGCATCCAGGCGCACCCCTGCCTGCCGCGAGTGCTCGTCCGGGCCGTGGCAAGCGAAGCAGTTCTTCGACAGGATCGGCCGGATGTCCCGGTTGTAGCTTACAGGTTCACCGGCGATTGCGATTCTGAAGAGTATGAGAGAGGCCGTGCCCAGGACAAGTCGCCGCATCCCGATCGATGTCCCTCATTATATTCGATCGGCGGACCGTACCAGGACTCGAGCGCCGCAAGCGGGATTGCGCCGGGCCGAAGGCGTGTGTCACGCTAGGCTGAAGCGCTTACATCTTGACGGAGGGTTTCGGCTGGAACTTAGGAAGGCCGGGTGAACTTGTTCGTGACGACGCGGTCAGAGTGAGACAGACCATGCCGGTAAATCGTACCCGCATGGGGGCCCAAAGCGAGGCCGAGACGCTGCGGGGCCTCACCGCGCCGGAGGTCTCCGTCATCGTCGCGACGCGCAACCGGCCCCGGCAACTGGCGACGCTTTTGGCGTCGCTTGCGCGGCAGGCCGACGCCGGCTCCTTTCCGTGGGAACTGATCGTCGTCGACGACGCCAGCAACCCGCGCGAGCGCGTGCGGCTGGAGCGCGTGCTGGGCCGCTGGGAAGGCGCACCGCTCCTGTTCGTTCCGCTCGAGGAGCGCGGCTGGCCGGGGCGCGCCCGCAACAGAGGCGCTGCTCAAAGCCGGGGAGCCGTGCTGCTGTTTGTCGACGACGATCTCGTGCTCGATGAGCGGGCGCTGGCCGAAACGCGCCGCGTGCACCTGCTCCATCCGGAGATCGAAGTGCTGAACGGCCAGTTGCGCAAGATGCGCGAGGACTACTATTCCGACTTTTGGCACTACTACTACGACGCCGTCTTCAACGCTCGAGGGCCGGCCACCGGCCCCTACCGGGTGCGGCGGGTCGGCGGGCTGGTTTCCATCAAGCGCTCTGTGCTCGAACGGCTTCATCCGCTTTACGACGAGGCCCTGCCGGCGCGGGAGGACTTTGATCTGTACCTGCGCTTGGAGGCTGCCGGCATCGCCGTTTACAAGGACGATCGCGTCTTCGCCTACCACGACTTCCGCCAGAGCTGGTGGTCGCTCCTCGCGCAGCGCATCTGGTACGAGAAGGGCGAATGGGCGCTGGAGCGCAAGTACGGGGCGGACCGTTTGAAAACGATCTATGAAAGCGAACCCGCCATCCCGCGCAAAACCAGGTTCCTGCCGCTCTATCTAAGCAGCCACGCGGCGCGGCGTCTGTGGCGGTTGAAACAGCAAATCATGCCGGAGCCCTCCGCTTGATGGTTTCGATCGTCGTTCTCACGCACAACCGGAAGCGGCTTCTGGCGAAATGCCTGGCAAGCCTTTTCGCGCAAGACTGGCCGCGGAACGACTACGAGATCATCGTCGCCGACGACGGCTCGACCGACGGCACTGGCGAGCTTGTGCGCGAGCTTGACGCCCCCGAGCCGCACCTGCGTTATGTCTGGCAGCATCGCCGGGGCGTGGCCGGGGCGCGCAACCTCGGCCTCCGGCATGCTCGCGGCGCTTGGATCAGCTTCGTCGCCGACGATTACGAGCTCGCGCCTGACTACATCCGCACCGCGATGCGGCTCTTCGCCGAGCAGCCGGACCGGTTGGTCGTGCGTTTCAAGGTGGTCGCCGCCGGGGCCGACTTTGGCAGCCGCGTCAGCGGCCTCTATTACGAACTCGGCGCCATCCGCCGCCTGGGCGTCTGGGGCGTCGAGCGGCGCCCGTGGAAGATCGCGCGGGCGCTGGCGCGCTACCAGGTGCGGCCGACCGAGGACCACGGTCTCGAGCCCGCCGGCGCCGCCTGCTTCCGCCGGGAGGTCTTCGATCGCGCCGGCTGGTTCGACGAGGGGCTCGAGCGCGGCGAGGATACCGAATTCGGCGTGCGTCTGCGGGGCCACGGGATTCCGATCTACTACTACCCGCGGCACGAGATTCGCCATCATCTGGAGCCGTACCCGTGGCCGGCGCTGGCCAAAGCCTACCGCTCGGGGCGCTACCGCTTCCGCTACTACCTCTATAACCGCCATGGCGGCGCCGCGAGCGATGGAAAGCCTCCCGGGTGGTTGGCGCTCGGCCTGGAGAAAGCCGCCGCGGCCGCCGGGCTCGCCGTCTATTGCTACCGTCACCGCATTCTCACCAGGGTCGCCCTTCTTTCCCCGTTGCTCGCCTCCATCGAAGCCGCAAACAAGCTGGGCTTCGTTTGGGAGGCGCTTCGCTCGAGCAGGCGGCCCCCGTTCCGCGCTGCGGAGCCCTGCTCGTATACTGAGAGGGATTGAAAGTCCTGGACGTCGGCTGCGGCATCCGCAAACGGCCCGGCGCGATCGGCGTGGACCGCAATTCCGCCAGCCGCGCCGATGTGTTGGCCGACCTGGACCGATTCCCTTATCCTTTCCAGGACGCTTCCTTCGACCGCATCTATGCCGTCCACGTCATCGAGCACCTGAGTGATATCATCGGCGCCGTCGAGGAGTTCCACCGCCTGCTCAAGCCCGGCGGGCGCCTTCACGTCGTCACACCGCATTACACAGATTTCAGCTCCTTCTGCGATCCGACGCACCGCTGGCACTTGACCAGCTTCTCGTTCCGTTACTTCGGAGAGGACCATGGCGGTTTCGGCTACTACTCGGCGGCGCGCCTGCGCGAGATTTCCGTCCGCGTCCGCCTACTTGCCTTTTGGAGGTACCTCGGCTTGGAACTCCTGATAAACCGGTTCCGGCGCTTCCGGCGGTTCTGGGAGCATTACCTTTGCTTCGTGGTGCGCGGGAAGGTCATCGAGTTCGAGTTCGAAGCCGTCAAGTAAGATGCTCGGACCGCTCTACCGCCTGGGGGATGCCCTCCGGCACCGGCGCCGCCTGCGGCTAGGGAACCCTGAGCAGGCCGCCGGGCGGCGCGGCGAAGACCTGGCTCATCGCTTTCTTCAAAAGCAGGGCATGATTGTGGTGGCCCGCAACTGGCGGTCGCGGTCGGGGGCCGGAGAGCTCGATCTGATCGCCTGGGAGGGCGAGACCCTGGTCTTCGTGGAGGTCAAGACGCGCGCCACCGAGGAGTTCGGCACACCCGACCGCGCCATCGGCCCGGACAAGCGTACGCATCTTTGGCGCGCCGCGCGGGAATATGCCCGCCGCGCCGGCGTCGACTGGCAGCGAGTCCGGTTCGACGTCGTCAATGTGGTGCTGAAGGAGCCGCCTTCCATCACCCTTCTACGGGACGTTTTTCCGGTCCGGCCGGAGCTATAATCGCTCGTTTGCCCGAAATTCGACAGGATGCCGTCAGCGGCCACTGGGTCATCGTGGCGCCGGAACGGGCCCGCCGCCCGCACGCCTTCGCCGACGCTTCCGAGAAGAGCCGGCGAGCCGAGCCTTGCCCGTTTTGTCCGGGGCATGAACATAATACGCCGCCTGAGGTCATGGCGCTTCGCGACTCCGGGCGGGCCGACGAGCCCGGCTGGCGCGTGCGCATCGTCCCGAACAAGTTCCCTGCCCTGGTGCGGAATCCCGAGCCCGTACTGCGGCCGCAAGGCCCCTCACAACGGGAAGGCGTCGGCGTGCATGAGGTCGTCGTCGAGGCCGCCGAGCACGACCTCACCTGGAGCGAGTTCCCGATCCCGAAGCTGGTGGAGTTGCTTGAGGCGATTCGCAGCCGTATGGCGGCGCTCGCGCGCGATCGCCGCGTCGAGTATGTGTTCTATTTCAAGAACCACGGGGAAGCTGCGGGCGCCACGCTCGAGCATCCTCACTCGCAGTTGCTTGCGCTGCCGATGGTGCCCGCGCTGGTGGCCGCGGAGCTCGACGGCGCTCACCGCTACTATGCAAGCACGGGCCGGTGCTACTACTGCGAGTTGGCCGAACACGAAGCCGCCTGCGGCGGCCGCCTCGTCCTGGACGGCGGTCCCGTGGTGGCACTGGCGCCGTATGCCGCGCGCGCTCCGTTCGAGGTCTGGCTCCTGCCCAAGCGGCACCAGGCGCGCCTTGAAGCGGCCGGAGAGGCGGAGATCGAGGCGCTCGCCCGCGTGCTTCGGGCGGCGCTCCGCAAACTGGATCGGGCGCTCGGAGAGCCCGCCTACAATCTATTCCTGCACGAGGCGCCGGCGCGGAGCGGCGCGCTCACACACTACCACTGGCACTTCGAACTGATTCCCCGCCTGGCGAGGCTGGCGGGTTTTGAGTGGGGCACCAACATGTTCATCAATCCGGTCGCGCCGGAAGAGGCTGCGCGCAGGCTGCGGGAAGCAGCCGCGGATTGAGAACCGGCGCGGCACCGAAGATCAGGACACGGCCCTTGCCAGTTGAAGGGCTACCCTGGCGGGCACGGCGTCCCGGAGGAGGCTCTCTGGCGGGTCAGCCGGCAGGCGGCGGGCGGCCCCATCGGGCCTTCCGGTTTCGAACATACAAGTCCGCTCGCCTGCCCGCCCTTCCAGGCGCACCTTGCCCTGCTGCCGGCTGACCCGAAAGACCATCCGCGCGCCGTGCTCGAATTGAAGCGACTCGAGCGGCCAGTCGCACCCGGCCATCATCCGAATCCCTCCGGACGGGCCCACCAGGATGGTCCAATCGCCAGCCTCGGGGCCGGCCTCCCGTGCACACTCCGCGGCGTGGAAGATTTCCCAAGCGTGCTCCAGAAACCGGCCCACACCCGTCTTATCGCCCGCCCGGGCTTGCTCTTGAGCCGAATTTCGAGAGCCGGCAAAGCCGGGCTCGCCTCTCAGCGCTGGCTCAGCCCGCCGTCCACCGCCAGAATCTGCCCGGTGACAAAGTTGCTCGCCCTCAGGAAATAGACGACGGCGTCGGCGACCTCCTCGGGCCGGCCGGGCCGGCGCGCGGGCGTGGCGCGCACCATCCCGACCGCCTCCTCGTCCAGGTCATCGAAAGAGATCACGCCGGGGGCCACGGAGTTGACGGTGATCTCCGGCGCCAGCGCCTTGGCCAGCGCCCGCGTCAGCATAATGACGCCCGCTTTCGAGGCGCAGTAGTGGACATGGTCGGCCCAGGGCCGGATGCCGCCAAGCGAGCTGATGTTGACAATGCGGCCGCCTCCCCTCGGCCGCATCCGTTTGGCGGCCTCCTGGGCGCAAAAGAAGACCGCCTTCAGGTTCACGCTGTGAATGAAGTCCCAATCGGCCTCGGTGATCTCAAGTGCATCACGCCGGGTAAAGCGCGCGGCATTGTTCACGAGCCCGTCCAGCCTTCCGAAGTGTGCCTCCACCCGGTCGAACAGGGCCTCGATCTCGGAGACCCGTTCGAGATCGGCTCGGAACAGCGGGGCGCCGCCGCACGCGCGAGCCGTCTGGACCGCCTCGGGCTCAGAGGTGTGGTAGTGAATCGCCACGCGCGCTCCCTCCTCGGCCAGACGCAGGGCGATCGCACGGCCGATCCGTTTAGCCGCGCCCGTCACCAGAATGACCTTTCCCCGAAGACCCGCGTCAGACGGCGGGATGGTCATGAACTTCCACCTCCTCGCGCTCGACGCCGACCGGCGGCGGCTCCACAAGCCAACCCTTCCAGTCGGCGGCCAACCAGATGAGCGCCGTCGAGGAACTGAGGATTCCGGCCACCGCCCCGATCGTGCGCGGGTCCCAGTGACCGGAGGCGTAGCCGGCCGCCGCCATCGACACCATCATGACACCCCAGACCAGCGACTCGATGGTGGCGAAGACCCGACCGCGATAGGCATCCGGCACGTGCCGGAGCAGGAGCGTTGTGTTGAGGATGGCGGTCACGCCCATGCCCGCTCGCGAAAGCGCGATAAAGAACAGCACGAGCCAGAACGGCCGCGCCTGGCTGAAGGCGATGTAAGCCAACCCGTGAACGGCGAAACAAAGGGTGATGACCGTCTTGAGCCGCTCAAACGAGAGACGGTTGCCAATCCAATTGGCCAGCGCCCCGCCGAAAAGCAGCCCCAGCCCGGCGAAGCCCCAGATGGTGCCCATGCCTGCGGGGCCGTAAGGATAGACCACTTCGCCGAACAGCGTGAAGAGGATCTGCGCCGCCCCGCCGCCGCTGGCCCAGCCGACATGAACCAGACCGATCGCCATGAGCAGCGGCGCCGAACGCATGTAGCGCAACCCCTCCATGTACTCGTGCCAGGGACGAAGTACGCGGCTTTCATCGAGCGCCCTCCGCTGGGGCCGGAAACCCTGCGAAGTTTTGAGCCTGGCGATGCACGCCGCCGAGAACAGAAACGAGAGGGCGTTGAAGACGAAGGCCCCCTCGTAGCCGAACTTCATCGCCGCGGCGCCGCCGAGCATCGCCCCGGCGGTAAGCGCGCTCCACTGCGTCGTCTTGGTGAGCGAATTGGCCGTATGAAGCTCCTCGGGCGTGGTGATGGCGGGCAGGATCGCCGCCCGGCCGCTCGTGAAAAACGGCGAGGCGAACATCAGCAACGCGCTCAGCACATAGAGCAGCCAGGTGCGCTCGGGCGGCGTGGCCAGAACAAACATGGCAGCCACGGCGGCTCGAACCAGGTCGCTCGCGATCATGAGCCGCTTGCGGTCCATGCGGTCCAGCAGAACGCCGGCGAGCGGTCCGGCCAGGATCATCGGCAAGGCGCGCGAGATCATCAGGCCGCTGACGACAAGACCCGAGCCGGTGTTGGCCAGCGCCAGCGAGAAGACGGCGACGGTGTTGAAGTGGTCGCCTACCTCGCTGACGATCTGGCCGAGCCAGGTGTAACGGTAGTTCCGGTTGCGGCGCAGCAGGTTCAGAAAGCCGGCCATCAGGCACGCTCGGCCATCCAGACGCCGGCCAGCACCAGCGCGCCCCCGACAAACAGCGCGCCCGAGACGCGCTCGCCGAGCAGCGCCACTCCCATCAGGGTGGCGAGCACGGGCTGAAGGTAGGCCAGCGCCGCGAGGCGGGATGCCGCCCAGTATCGGAGCGCATGATAGAAGATCAGATAGCACACCACGGAGGGAAAGACCGCCATGTAGGCGAGCGCCGCCCAAGCCTGCGCGCTGACCTGGCGGAAGGGGAACCGGTTCGCCTCCCAGACAAGCAGCGGCGCCAGCGCCAGCGCTCCGCTGAGGTAACTGATCGTGTTCATGGCAATGGCGCCGTAGCGCACGGTGAACGGCTTGCTCCGCACGGTAAAGACCGCGAACGCGGCGGCTCCGGCAAGCACCAGCAGATCGCCCGCGAGCGTGGCCCCGGAGGTGGCGGCAGGTCCGGCGTGCAGGAGGCCGACTCCGGCCAGCGCCACCGACATGCCACCCAGCCTGCCCGCCGACAGACGTTCCTGCCCGCTAGCGGCGGCCGCCGCCAGCACCAGGATGGGGCTCAAGCCGAAGATCAGCGCCGCATGCGCCACGCTCGTGCGCTCAAGCCCCACCAGAAAGAAGACCTGGTTCAGCGCGACTCCGGTGACGCCGAGCACCGCAAGCGGGGCCAGATCCGACCGCGCGAGGGGCGGGCTTCGACGTCCTGCCAGCGCATAGACGGGCAGCATCAGGGCGCCGGCGCCGGCCAGGCGCAGCCCGGAGGCCAGCAGCGGAGGGAACTCCCGCAAAACAAGCTTGCCCACGATGAAGTTAAACGACCACAGCAGGACCATCAGGCCGAGCAGGGCCGGCAGCAATCGCGGGCGCCGACTCAACCCAACGACTCCCGCCGCACCGTGATCGAGTCGATGAACTCCCGGTCGAGCGCGTAACCGAAGCCGGGCTCCTCAGAAACCGGGATCGTACCGCGCGGCGTGACCTCGATCGCGGGCGTGACGATATCCCGCGCCCAGTAGCGGCGGCTCGCGGAAACATCGCCCGGCAGGACGAAGTTCGGCAGGGTGGACAGGGCCACATTCTGCGCCCGGCCCACGCCGGCTTCGAGCATGCCGCCGCACCAGACCGGAATGCCCGCCTGCTGCGCCAGATCGTGAATGCGCCGGGCTTCGGCAAAGCCCCCCACGCGGCCAAGCTTGATATTGATGATGCGGCAGGCGCGCAGACGGATGGCCTGCTCGGCATGGCGGGCCGAGCGAATCGACTCATCCAGACAGATCGGCGTGTCGAGCCTGGCCTGAAGCGCGGCGTGGTCGACGATATCGTCGTGCGCCAGCGGCTGCTCGAGCATCATCAGGTAAAACTCGTCGAGCCGTTTTAGGTGGTCGGCATCGGCCGGCGTGTAGGCGCTGTTGGCGTCCGCCATGAGCCTGATGTCAGGAAAGTGCCGCCGCACCTGGCGGACGACCTCCACGTCCCAGCCGGGCTTGATCTTGATCTTGATCCGCTGGTAGCCGGCGGCGAGCTCGGTCTCGATCTTGGCGAGCAACGCAGGGATGCTTTCCTGGATGCCGATGGAGACCCCACAAGGGATCTCGGTGCGGGCGCCGCCTCCGATGTGACGATAGAGCGGCTGCGAGGCCAGGCGCGCCTCCAAGTCCCAGAGCGCCGTCTCGGCGCCGCCGCGCGCCATGCGGTGGCCCCGGATCCCGGCGGTGCGTTCCCCCGCCCGGGCCGCCTCGACGGTCCGACCTACGAGCGCCGGAGCGACATAGTCGCGCAGGATGAGCCAGGCCGAGTCGGTCCACTCCTCGTTATAGAAAGGATGTTCCGGCGCGGTGACTTCGCCCCAGCCGGAGACGCCGTTGGAGACCGCCTCGACCAGAATGACGTTGCGCAGCGTGGTCCGACCGAAGCTGGTCTCGAACGGATGAAGCAGTTCCAGGCGGAGCTGTCGGAGGACGATCCGATCGATCTTCATGGTTCCCATTCGCTCAACAGGTAGGTCCCGAACGCCTCGGAGCGCTCGAAGCCTGTGACCGCCAGACCCCGGTCGAAACTCTCCAGAAACTGCTCGGAGACGGACTTCTGGATCTCGAGCGCCCGGCCCACGTCCTGGCGGCGCAACAAGGCGATCTCGACGGGCACGGCGATGCGAGCCGTCACGGGCTCGCGCCGGCGCGGGGCGCCCTCCAGTACCGCCCGGGTGCGCGGCGTATCGAGAAACCATTCGGCCACGCAGCGGTCGGTCGGCATGCCGGCGTGAAGCTTGCTGGTGGTGGTGCCGTACTGGTTGAGGACGTAGCGGCGGACGATCACGCCCAGGCGCTCGATGTTGAAATACGCGTTGCGCAGCTCCAGCGGATCGAAGGTCCACTCGATGAGACGGATGCCACGGCCCAGGGCGTCGGCCCGCTGCTCGAGCTTGAGTCGCCGCCCGACGCCCTGATTCTGGTACTCCTCGACGACGGCGGCCATGTGGCTGTGCAAATAGACCTCGCCGCTTCGCTTGATCGCCGGCAGCGCCAGGCAGAAGCCGATCAGACGCTCGCCGGCGAAGGCTCCGATGGCCTGGCCGCCGATCTTTTGCGCCAGCAGGAAGAGGCGCGACGGAACAATCTCGACCTCGGCGAAGCCCCAGACCCGGCGCTGCACCTCGACGGCGGCCTCGTATTCGGCAAAGCCCTCAAGCGGGCGGTAGGAGATCATCCGGCGCGCTTGGCCTCCTCCCAGAGCGCTTCCATCTCCTCCAACGGCGTCTCTTCGAGCCGCTTGCCTTCGCCCGCCAGCCGGCGTTCCAGATAGGCGAAGCGCCGGCGGAACTTGGCATTGGCTTTGCGGAGGGCCTGCTCCGGATCCACGCTCAGGTGGCGGGCGATGTTGGCGATCACAAAGAGGATGTCGCCGAGCTCATCTTCGATCGCCTCGCGCGAGGCTTCGGCGGAGCGTGCTCGAGCCAGCTCGTCCAGCTCCTCGTGCAGTTTCCGGATCACCTGGTCGGTATCGGCCCAATCGAAGCCCACCCGGGCCACTTTCGAGGAGATCTGCAAGGCCTCGGCCAGTGCGGGCTGCGAGCGAGGCACGGTGTCCAGGAGATTTCCCCCCGTGCGTCCCTTCTCCAGGCTCTCGGCGGCCTTGATCCGGTCCCAGCGTGCCTTGACCTCTTCCGGCGTCTGCGCGGTTGCCCCGCCAAAGACGTGCGGATGGCGCCGAATCAATTTGTCGATGATCGCCGCCAGCGAATCCTCGATCCCGAACAGCTTCTGCTCGGAAGCCATCTGGGCGAAGAAGACCGACTGGAGCAGCAAGTCTCCCACCTCTTCGCACAAGGCGGGCCAGTCGCGCGCGTCGATGGAGTCCAGCACCTCGTAGGTTTCCTCGAGCAGGTAGGGCTTGATCGTATCGAAGCTCTGGGCGCGATCCCACGGGCAGCCGTCGGCAGAACGGAGCCGCGCCATGATCTCGACGAGGCGCTCGAACTGCTCCCCCACCCCGGTTCTTGCTGGTTTCTCCATGGAGGAAGCGGGCGGAATTTCAATCTAACACAGGGCGCGCGCGGCGATCTCCGGGCCGGACGGCGGCGCCGAAGCCGGCTAGGATTCGACCTCTTCGGGCACCTCGCTGGCCGCAGGCAGCGTCACGCGGAAGGTGCTGCCTTTCCCCACTTCGCTTTCCACCGAGATGGAGCCGCGGTGGCTGGTGACGATCCCGTAGGCGATCGACAGGCCCAAGCCGGTGCCCCGGCTGTCCTGCTTGGTGGTGTAGAACGGGTCAAAGATCCGCCCGATGCGGTCGGGAGGAATGCCGCAACCGGTGTCGGAGATGGAGACCTCGACGGCGCCGTCGGCAGTGGCTCGGCTGGCGACCGTGATCGTGCCCCGTTCCTGCATCGCCTGCGCCGCGTTGATCAAGATGTTCATGAAGACCTGCTGGATCTGCGTCCGGTCGGCTTTTACCGGCGGCAGATCCGGATCCAGATTCTTGACCACCTGGATGTTGAAGAACAGCGACTGGCGGGTCAGCAGCCCCAGCGTCTCCTCGAGCACCCGGTTGAGGTCGACCAGCTCTTTGTGCGAGACCGACTGGCGGGCGAAATCGAGCAGGCGCGCCACGATGTCGCGGCACCGCTCGGTTTGTCGGATCACCTCGAGAAGGTTCTCCCGGTTCGGGTCGTCCTCCTTCATATCCTCCAGCGTCAGCGCCGTCAGCGAGAGGATGCCTCCGAGCGGGTTGTTGATCTCGTGGGCCACGCCTGCGGCCAGCTTGCCGAGCGAGGCCAGCCGGTCCGACTGGGCGACCTGAGCCTGCATGGCGATCAGCGCCTCGGTCCGCTCCTTTACCTTCTGTTCGAGCGTCCGGCCCCATTCCTCCAGGTCCGCCCGCATCTGGCGCAGGCTCTTCGCCATCGCATTGAAAGAGGCCGACAGCAGGCCGATCTCGCCGGTGCCCACCTTGACCTCCTGATCGAACTGGCCGGCGGCGATCTTCCGCGTCGCCTCGACCAGTTCGCCGATGGGCCGCGTGATGCGGTGGATCTCGTAGTACGTGATTCCGATGATGACCAGGAACCCGATGCCGGCGATGCCGAAGAAGGACAGGATCACCCGGTCCCGCACCGCAGTGAACGCCTTCTCGAGCAAGCCCACATAAAGGATGCCCACAACCTCACCGTTTGAGTTGCGGATGGGCTCGTAGGCGCTGATATACCAGTCATGCACGACGAAGGCCCGGCCGCGCCAGGCCTCGCCCCGGCCGATGACGGCGTCGTAGACCTCGGCGGAGATCAGGGTTCCGAGAGCGCGCTGCCCCTTGGCGTCCCGCACCGTTGTGGCGATCCGGGCGTCCTTGAGGAACAGGGTGACGGTGCCGACCTCCTGGCCGTCAAACCGGTCGCCCTTGAAGATCACCTCCCAGATGCGGTCGACGAGCTCCAGATTGCGGTTCAACAGAATGCCGCCGTAAAGGACGCCGAGGATGCGGCCGTCGGCGGCGCGAACCGGGGCGGCCGCCACAAGCACCATGCCGGCGGTTTCCTCGGCGCGGGAGGGCGGCCTGGCGCGCGGGGTCTCGACCAGAGCCAGTCGCGCCCGCTCAAGGAGCGCCGGGTTCTCGCGCGCCAGCACCTCGGCAGGCAGAACCTCGGTCGAGCCCAGCCTGCGCCCCCGAAGCGCCGCGGCGACCACGGAGATGCCGGTCACATCGTCGGCTTCGCTCGGGCCTGCCGCCCGGGCCAGCACACGCCCATCCGGACCGGCCAGAGAAAGGAAATCGAAGCCGACCTCCTTTTGAAGCCAGCCCAGGTGCTCGAGTACGGTCTTTCGTTCCCGGCGGGCCAGATACTCGGCGAGCGTCGTGCCGGAGGCTGCCAGATCGACCGCCAGCCGAGCGCGCTCGAGATGACTCTCGTAGAGGACTCGTGCCGTCGCCAGGTTCTGGTTCACCGACCGGCGCGCCTGCGCCATGATCGTCGAGCTGACGATCCAGGAGCCCACGAGCGAAGTGACCAGCCCCCCGATGGCGAGGATGATGACATAACCGACGATCAGACGCGCCTTGAGCGAGTAGCGAAGATAGCCGAGATCAAGCGCCATGGCCGCGGCGAACCAGATGAACCGCGCAAGAGATGCACGGGTCGTAGGCTCTTACCACCATCTCCAGCCGACCGCGCAGGGTCCGGTCGTCGGCCTGCGGCCACCGCTCGACGGTGCGCCGCAAATGCTCCTCGACGCTCGAGGCGTTCATGGCCGTGGGAGTGATCACGTCGGCGGCGAGCAGCCGGCCCCGGGCGTCGTAGGAGTAGCTGTGAATCAAAAGGCCGCGAGGCGCCTCGGTCGCGGCGATTCCGATGCCCTGTCTGGGCTCGATGGCGGCGGGCGGCTCGGGCGCAAGCCCCTGCTCGAGCAGCCTCTCGACCGTTTCCAGGGCCCAGGCGACGTCCGCAACGAGCTCGACGGCTTGGGCTTTGTTATTGTCCAGCGGACTTTCCGGCGGCAGGCGCAAGCCGAGCCGGGCCAGCGCCGCCTCCCCGCGCGGCGCGAGACTCTGGCGGCGCAAAGCCACCCGGGCGAGCGCGCCGACCATGAACGGGCTGCCGTTCACCGAGCTGTGCTTGGCATGGGAGTGCTCGACGGCTCGTTCCTTCAACCAGCTGCGATAGGCGGAAACGGGCAGGCGCATCGGCGCACCGCCGTCGGTCACCATCACCTCCCGGCCGGCGTAATAGCCGTAGCCGCTGGTCGAGACAAGGGCGGCCAGGCGCGGGGCGGCGCAACAGGACTCGGCTGGGGGCAGCGAGGCGATCAGATCGACCGCCGCCTCGCTGTCGACCAGCCCCTGGCGCAGATCGGCGCGCAGCGCAATCAGGTCGTCCTCGGAGGGCAGCCGGGCAAACCCTCCCGGAACCGCGTTGACCGGATGCACGGCCCGGCCTCCGATGACCTCCTGGATCCGGTTGCCCAGTCTCTTCAGGCGCAGCCCCAGCATCACCGCCTCGGGGCTCTGGGCGGCGAGCGCCGCCGCATCCGGCAGGCCGAGATAGTCGGGGGCGGCCAGCAGGAAAAGGTGAAGCGCGTGGCTGGCGATGTTTTCGCCGCGGTAAAGCAGCTCGCGCAACATCTCCGTCTGCGCGCTCACGGCCACCCCGAAGGCCTGCTCGGTGGCTTTGAGCGAGGTGAGCGCGTGCGCCGCCGAGCAGATGGCGCAGATGCGCGAAGCCACCGGCGCCACCTCGTCGAAGCGCCGCCCGCGGACCGCCGTCTCCAGCAGCCGGGCCCCTTCGAAAATGTCAAAGCGCACCTGGCGCACGCCGTCGCCGTCCAGCTCGACGGTGACCCCGCCGTGGCCTTCGACACGGGCCAGATGGTCGATCACGATCCTGCGGCTCATACCGTTACCTCCGCCGCCACGCCCGGACCGAGGGGGGCGAAGGTCGCCAGCTTGCGCGCCACCTCGTCGGGGCTGATCCCCTTTTCTTCAAACAGCCGCCAGGCGGAGCGAAGATTGGCGTCTCGCGCGGGTCCGCGGCAGCCTTCGCAGGGCAGGCCGAAGCTCGGGCAGCGAGCGCCGCAGCCGGCTTGCGTGACGGGCCCGCAACAGAGACGGGCCTGGCCGATTAACAGGCAAGCGTTCTCGCGAATCTTGCATTCGGTACAGACGGGATAGTCGGCCGGCACCGGCGGATCGCCGCACAGCAGATGCGCGACCGCGTCGAGCAGCTCCTCCTTTTCGACCGGACAGCCGGTGATCCGCAGATCTACCGGGACCACCTGGTCCAAGGGCCGCGCGGGAAGACTGTCGTAGCGGCGCCCGGTGTCTCCGTACACCTCTTCGAGCAGTTGCCCCCAGCGCTCCCGGCCGGCCGCCGCCACGCCGCCCCAGACCGCGCAGGTACCGATCGCCACCAGCAGCCGCGACCGGCGCCGGATCTCGACGAGCCGCTCCTCGTCCGCCCGACTCATCACCGCACCCTCGACGAAGGCGATATCGAGCTCGCAGTCCGCATCGCGCGCGGAGGAGGCCATCAGGAAATCCTTGAGATCGAGAGCTTCCATCAGGCGCAGAAGCTCCTCCTCGCAATTGAGCAACACCAGTTGGTCTCCGGCGCAGCCGGTCAGGCCGAAGATGCCCGTCGCAGGTCTTCTCATCGCGTACTCTCCCTTCTCACGACACCCCTCGCTCAGATCATTTCCGTCAGATCATTTCCGGAAGATTGATGGCATCCCAGTAGGTGAAGATCGGTCCGTGGAGACAGGTGTATTTGTAGCCGACCGAGCAATGCCCGCACTTTCCGATGCCGCACTTCATGCGGCGCTCCAGCGACATGAGGATGCGGTCTTTCGAGAAGCCGAGCGCCAGCAGGCGCTCGAGCACGTACCGGTAGACGACCGGCGGGCCGCAGACGGCGGCATAGGTCCTCGCCGGGTCGATCTCGGCGTGATCGAATAGCGCGGGCAACACGCCCAGGTGATGGGGCCAGGCGCCGCCCGGATCGGCATCCACGGTGAGCAGGCACTCCAGCTCGCGCGTGTCGAGCAAGGAGACCAGTTCTTCGCGGAAGAGCATGTCCTGCGGCGTGCGCGCGCCGCACATGAGCGTGATCCGGCCGAACCGGTCCCGATGATCGAGCGCGTACCACAACAACGACCTCAACGGCGCCATGCCCAGGCCGCCGGCCGCAATCAGCAGGTCGTTGCCGGCCATGCGGTCCAGCGGGAAGCCGTTGCCGTATGGGCCGCGGATGCCCACCAGGTCGTTGGTGCGGCTCCGGAACAGGGCGTTGGTGAGGCGACCGACGCGTCGCACGCACAGCTCGAGAACCCCGGGCCGCGAAGGCGTCGAAGAGATCGAGATCGGCGCCTCGCCGGTTCCGGGAACGCTGAGCATGACGAACTGGCCCGGCAGATAGTGGAAGTTGCGGGCGAGTTCGTCGTCGAGGAAGCGCACGGTGAACAGGTAGTTGTTCTCCACCATGCGATGGATGCGCACGATTCGCGCCATCGCCGGCAGGTAGGGGTTTTCCTTGCGCAGCGCTTGCACGCCGATCGCTTCACTGGGGGCCAGCATGGAGCACACCTCGCAACGTGTCGATCACCTGGGTGATGTCAATCCCCACCGGGCAGGCGGCGATGCAACGGCCGCAGCCCACGCAGCTCGGGCGGCCGTACTCGGCCACGAATCCCCGCTGCTTGTGGTAGTAGCGAAACTTGATTCGGCTGGCGCGGCTTTTGCGGAAGTTCTCGCCTCCGGCCACCAGCGCGTGAGTGGAAAACAGGCAGGAATCCCACGTCCGCACGCGCCGGCCGCCGTTGCCGGCCAGCTCGACCTCGTCGTGCACGTCGAAGCAGTAACAGGTCGGGCAGACCACGCTGCAACTGCCGCAGGACAGGCACCGCTCGCCCAGCTCGTCCCAGATGCCGCTGTCGTACTCCATCTCGAAGATCTCCGGCAGGTCCCGGATTTCGACTTCGAGCCGAAATGCGGCGCGCTTGCCGGCTGAGCGCCGTTTGTACTCCTCGATGTCGGCGGCCGTCACAGGGGAAAACAGCGGCCCGGTAGCCAGCACCATGTCGTCGCCGAGGGCGGTGCCGACGATGGTCAGGTAGGCGTCGCCCAGGTCGTGGAAGAACAGGTCGAAGCCGCGATCGACGAAGTCGGCGCGCATGGAACGGCAAAAGCAGCGTTCGTCCGGGCGGCAGTCGATTCCGATGATGGCGATGTTGCGCCGGCGGGTCTCGTAGTACGGGTCGGCGTAGCGCCCGGTGAAGACGCGATCGAGAATATTGAGCGCATAGATGTCGCAGGCGTGCACCCCGAACAGCACCAGGCGCGCCTCGAGGTCGCGCTCGGCCGGCACGTATCCCGTTCCGGGCCGGTATTCGAGCAGCGTCTCCCGCGGCGGAAGGAAATATTTCTTGAGCGGCAGGATGGTTCGCTGGTAGTCCAGGCGCGCCTCCGACCAGCGCGCCAGGCGGCGGAAGACGAACTCCCCGTTGTCCTCCACCGGGGCGTGGACCTCGCCGAAGCGCTGGAGCACGGAGGCGAAGAAATCCAACTTGTCCTTGGACAGCTTGAGAATTTTCATCCGGTTCCCTCCCGCACGGCGGCGTTGAGGCCGAGCCGCTGGCGTATGGCTCGGATGAGCTCCTCGAGGTCGACGGGCTTGGAGAAAAAGGCGTCGTGGGCCAGCCAGCCGGCCTCGGGCGCCACTCGGAAGTCCGCCACCGCGTCATAAAGCGAGCTCAGGACGAAAATGGGGGTCGAGGCCAGCGAGGGCGTCCGGCGGAACTCCTGGATGGCGAAAAACCCCTCGGTTCGCTCGCTCATGATAATGTCCATCAGCACCAGGTCGGGCGCCTCGAGTTTGGCCAGTTTCAGACCCTGATGGCCGTCGCGGGCGCGCAGAACGCGAAAGCCCGCCGCCTCCAAAGCCGCACCGAGCGCCTCGGCAAAGTCGGCGTCGTCGTCGATGATCAGAATCGTCTTCCCGCTTGGGTTCATGCCGTCTGCTCCAGACGCGCCCGGCGGCCCTCGGCCGTCTCCGGCGGAGCCAGCAAGCGCACATAAAAGGTAGTCCCCACGCCGACCTCGCTTTCCACCTCGATGCTGCCGCCCATCTCGGTGACGATCTTGCGGCAGATCGCCAGGCCCAGTCCCGTGCCGGGTTTGGCTTCGCCTTCCTGGCGGGGAATCCGGAAAAACTCCTCGAACAGGAACCGCCGATACTTCTCCGGTATGCCCACCCCGGTATCGCTCACCGCCACGGCGACCTGACCGTCGCCCAGGGGCTGGGCGGAAACGCTCACCCGCCCTCCGGGCCGGTTGTACTTGATGGCGTTGACGATCAGGTTGTCGAACAGTACGTTGAGGCAGTGGCGGTTTCCCCAGACCAGGCACTCCTGCTCGGGAAGCCGCGCCTCCAGCCGGATGCCCTCGGCCGCCGCCATCTGCTCGTAACTGTTGAGGATTCCCTGGAGGATGGGCCTGAGGTCGATCGGGTAACGCTGGGCCACCAGCACCCGCTCCTCGGCCTTGGCCAGCGTCAACCAGTCCCGGATCAACTCCTCGAGTTCGGCGATCCGCTTCAAGCACCGCTCGAGCCACTCGCGCCGTTTGGCCGCCGTTTCCGGACTGTCCTCGAGATGGCGGAGGACTTCCAGGTACTGATGCACGGCCGCCAGCGGGCTCTGGAGCTGGTGGGAGATGAAGCTGACGAACCGGCGCTTGATCAGCTCCCGCTCCATCTCATGGCGCCGGGATTCGATCACCAAACGGCGGTGCTCCAGGCCCCGGCGGACGATCAGCCGCAGCGGGTCCGGGGCGAACGGCTTGGGCAGGAAGTCATAGGCGCCGCACTTCATCGCCTGGACGGCGGTGTCGATGGTGGCGTAGCCGGTGATCACCACGATGATGATGTGCGGGTCGAACTCGTGAACCCGCGAGAGCACCTCCATGCCGCCGATGCCCGGCATCTTCAGGTCGACCACGACGAGGTCGGGTTTCCACGTCGTGATCGCCTCCAGGCCGCGCAGGCCGTCCTCGTAGGCCTGGACCTGGTAGCCCTCCTTGAGCAGAATCTTGCGACAGGCCAGGCAGATGGCGCTGTCATCGTCGATGACGATGATCTTGGGCGGAGCCTGTTCGGCCGGCGCCTGGCAGCCGACGCCGGCCAGTTCGCGTTCGCTTTGCTCTGTCGTCACGGCAGCCCCGGAAGGCGGACGCTCAAGCCGCCACGGCGCGCTCCACCACCTCGACGAACTTGTCGATGTCAACGGGTTTGGTCAGGTACGTGTCCGGCCGGATCATGTCCACTTCGCTCGCCATGGGGAAAAGCTCGTCCGGGCTCTCCTGAATGGAAGACACCATGATGATGGGGATGTTGCGAAAGGCCTCATACTGGCGCTGGAACTTGATGGCCTGGGTGACGCTGTAGCCCTCCGTACAGCACTCCATCATGATGTCGACCACGATCAGGGAGGGATGATGCTCGACAATCTTCTTCAAGCCTTCCTTGCCGGATTCGGCCTCGATCACCTCGTAGCCGCGCGCTTCCAGGACGGCCCGCAGGGACGTCCGGAAATCGCGATCGTCGTCAATCAAAAGAACCTTCGCCGGCGGCATGTCCGCACTCCCGCCTCAATTATAAGACAAAGTTCTCCGGATTCCGCCAGGAATCGAAACCGTACGAAACGGTGCGGATTGAAACAAGATTAACAGGTCTGGAAACCTTGTTTTTTGCGCTCCGTTCGCATATACTTCATAAGTGAGCCGGGCACTTCCCCGGCCAGAAAGGCGACTTCAATGGCTGTCGGCATGACCTCCGCGGCTGCTCCCACCTGCGATATCACCTTGCAGAACCTGGCCCAGTTTCCCGAAGGACGGCGGATCTGGACCTGCATCCAGTGCGGGACCTGTGTCGGGACCTGTCCCTACGGCGACACCATGGAATACCCGCCCCGCCGGATGATCGCCATGCTGCGGGCGGGGTTGATCGAGCAAGTCTTTAAAAGCGAGAGCCTGCTGAACTGCGTGGCCTGCTACGCCTGCATGGCCAAGTGTCCCCGCGACATCGCCCTCACCGACGTGCTGCTGCCGCTGATGAAGGAACAGGCGCTGCTGCACGACATCGAGCTGCCCGGCGAACTTCAGCGGGCGTTGCAAAACACGCTGCGTTACGGCAACCCGATGGGCGAATCTTCGCGCAAGCGCGCCGCCTGGATCAAGACGGTCGACGTGCCGGTCCGGATCTTTTCCGAAGATTCGCGACCGGCCGACGTACTGTGGATTGTCGAATGCTATCCGGCCTACTACCCGCGCGGCCAGGACGCCGCCCGGGCGACGGCGCGCCTGATGCACGCCTTGGGTATCGATTTTGCGGTGCTGGGCAACGAGGAGAAATGCATCGGCGAGTGCGGGCGCCTGACGTGGGAACCCGGCCTGTATGAGACGCTGATCGACTACAACCTGGCGATTCTGGCCCGGTACCGTTTTGAGCGCATCGTCACCGGCTGTCCGCACGCCTATAACGCCATGTTGCTCCGCTACCCGCACTACGGCTTCCGCTACCGGGTGCAGCACACCGTGGAGCTGCTGTGTGAGAACCTGGACCGGCTGAAGCCGCTGCTGCGGCGGAAGCTCGATTACGCCGTCACCTTCCACGACTCCTGCTGCGTGGGGCGCCGGCACGGCCATTACGAGGAGCCGCGCCGGTTGCTCGGCGCCATCCCCGGCGTCAAGCTCGTCGAGATGGCGCACAACCGGGTGAACTCGCTGTGTTGCGGCGGCGGCGGCGGCGGCATGTGGCTTGACACCTATTACAAGCTCAAGGGATATGAGCGGCTCTCCGAGCGGCGGGTCAAGGAGGCCGTCGCCACCGGAGCGGACGTGCTGGTGGTGGCGTGCGACTACGAGGTCTCTCGCTTTGAGGATGCGCTCAAGGTTTTGGGTTATGACAAGCGGATGGTGGTGCGCGACATCACCGAGCTTTTGGCGGAGGCGCTGGAGACGTAGGCGATGAATCTGCTCGTATTGCTCAGGATGGTAGCCGACGTAGTCGAAGAGCTCGAGGTCGCCCCGGACGGCAAGTCGCTCGATCGGCATCTGATCCGGATGATCCCGAGCGAGTGGGACGAGTTTGCCCTCGAGCAGGCCCTGCTGCTCAAGGAGCGCTACGGCGGCAAGGTGACGGTGGCGGCGCTCGAAGCCCCGGAGGTCGACGACGCGCTCTACACGGCGCTGGCTCGCGGCGCCGACCGCGCGGTGAAGATTGCCGGCCTCGAGCCGGGGACGCCGACCAGCGTGGCGGCCGAGTCGCTGGCCCGGCTGCTGGCCGACGGTCACGGCTTGATGCCCGCCGATCTGATTCTCGCCGGCACGCAGGCCATCGATGACCTGGACGGGCTGCTCGCGCCGATCCTGGCGGTGCGGCTGGAATTGCCCTATGTGGGCATCGTGACGCGCGTCACCGTCGAGGACGGCCTGGCCAAGGTGACCCGTGAGTATCCGCGCGGCGTCCGCGGGGATTTCGAGGTCCGCTTGCCGGCGATCCTCGGCGTGCAGTCGGCCGAGAAACCGCCGCGCTATGTTCCGCTGTCGAAGGTCCGGGCAGTGATGAAGTCGCAGCAGATCGAAACGCTGGAGGCGCCGGCGGTCGAGACGGCGGCGCCGGTCGCCATCGCCGAGCTGGTCAAGCCGGTTGCCGCCGGTCAGGCCGAGATGCTTGAGGGCGGTCCCGAGGAGGTGGCTCGCAAGATCGTCGCGCTGCTCTCGGAGCGCGGCTTGCTGTAGGAGGCGGTTATGGGAGCCAATGTCCTGATCCTGGTGGAGCACTGGCGCGGGCAGATCTCCGACGGCACCTATGAGACGCTCGCGCTCGGCCGGGAACTTGCGGCCGCACTCGGCGGCCGGCTGGAGGCGGTGCTGCTCGGCGCCGGCGTTCGCGAGTCGGCCGGCAAACTCGGCGCGGCCGACGGCGTCGTCCTCATCGAGCACCCGCGGCTTGAGGAGCCGATCGCCGAACTGTGGTCGGAGGCGCTGGCGCAGGTA
>Ga0197142_1001432_pt1 | contig 21922 bp, 18 predicted proteins | sample GBS60_MetaG_FD_148614 | JGI IMG/M metagenome (GOLD analysis project Ga0197142, IMG submission 148614) | Sediment microbial communities from Great Boiling Springs, Gerlach, Nevada, United States - GBS 60_MetaG | ecosystem: Environmental > Aquatic > Thermal springs > Hot (42-90C) > Sediment... | reverse complement strand
AGGTCAATGTGGCAAAAGGCGTTACGGTCAGGGCCAAAACGCCAACTAAGAGTATAAGAGCAAAAATAACAGCTAAAAAGCGATTGATGATGTTCATCTTTATTTGATTAGAAGATGTGAAATAAACAAATTTATGCAAAAATATGACGAAAATCTATTCGATCCGATTGAAATCGTCCTTCCTGGGCACTTTGTGCCGGGTGTCGGCTTCCGCCGAAACCCCTTCTGTGGGCATTAGCGTTGGTCGGCGAAGGGCCACCCCGAGGCCACAGGCCGAGGGGACTCATCGCCCCAAGGGCCGACCATTGGCCGCAGGTCCAGGAAGGCTGACTTTAGCAAATTCGTCTAATCTGCATCATTTTGCGTTCTATAACAACTCAATCGCTTGCCATTATACAACGACGAAGGCAGAACGCCACCATCGTCAGGCCGAGGACGGTGAGCAGGGCGCCGAGACGAAACGAGCGGGGCCGGAAACGAAAGACGACCTCATGCTCGCCGGCCGGAACGTGGATGGCCCGCAGAAGCAGGTTGGCCCGCTCAATCGGCGTTGGTCGGCCGTCTACCGTGGCCTCCCAGCCCGGATACCAGGCATCGGCCAGCACCAACCAGGCCGGTGTTGCCGTTTTGACCTGCAAACGCACCGTTTCGTCTGCGGCCGCCGTGATAACCACCTCGCCCGGCACGGGCGATGGCGCCGCGAGCGCCCTCGCCTCCGTGCCCGATCCGGCCAGCAGAACAAGCCGGGTCGGGTCGAAATCGGGCGCCTGCAGACGGATCAAGGCCGTTTCGTCATCGACCCAGACGGCCTGAGGCACCAAAAACGCCCGCGGAAGCACCCCGTCGTTGCGATAGACCTTGACATCGCCGGAATGGATGCGCCGCCAGGGGTGCCGGGACACTACGGGCGTGGCATGGGCGCCGCTTACGTTGTCGATCAGGGCCAATCCGCGTACAAAAAGGGTCGCATCCGTCCGCACCAGACGCAGATCGATCCGCACCGGCACGCGACCCGACAGGGGGCCGCCATCGCCGGGCAGGGGCAAATGGGCGATGGCATCGCGTCCCGGCGCATGATCCCGCCAGGCCACGGCCGATACGTCGCGGCGATGGGCCGACGGAATGCCATCGGCGCCGACAAAGGTCTCCTGACCGGCGCGAAGGGGCAAGATAACCTCACGGCCGTTGGCCAACAGGACCTTCAATTCGGCCACGGTCACGCCGTCGGGCACCGCGGCGCCGCGCTCGTCCAGGTGGCTGACAAGCCCCACGGCCGTGATGGGAAAGCCGGTCGTCAGGGGCAACGTCCACGTGGGCGCCGTCGGGGTCAGGGCCTCGCCAAAGGCCAGGTCATAGTACACATCCTCGTGCCAGACATCGAAGGTCTTATCGGCGATGACATAGCAGACATGAAACAGCGACAATAGCCGGCCCTGGGGAACGACCCGCAACTGCTCGCGCAGCCGCCCGTCGGCCACCACCCGATCGGGTGGAAGAAAAAGACCCATCGTGTGCACGAAAGAGCGGGTAGGCAGCAGCCCGCCGTCAAAACCGTCGAGGGAAGGCAGCCCCATGAGCAAGCCCAGGTTCGGCGCCACCACCTCTCTGGCCTTGGTGGCGACGATGAGGTCGTTCAGGCCGCGAGCGTCGAGCCAGGAGCCGTAAATCCGCCGCAGGTCGGCCAGGTCGCCGGGGTCGTAAGTCGTGGTGCTCAGGCTGAGGAGGCGACAGCCGGGATCGGCGCCGGCGGCGATTTCGGCGGCGATGCGCGCCGGGGCCGTGCGCCACGAGCGCAGGGCCTGGGGGGCCGTGGGATGTTGGATGGGTAAGACAAAACTCGCCGCCCACAGCTCAACCATCAGCAAGGCGAGGAGCACGGTTGTGGGCCATGGCCTGGGCAGGCGCCGATAACCGAGAAAGCACGCGGCAAGGACCAGAAGCGTCAGCCCCCAGCCGGCCAGGGTGGGTCCGTTCGGTTGGGTCAACAGGGCCAGGACGAGCACCACGATGGCCGCCGGTGCCAGCCATCGCCACGATGGCCGGGACATCTGACGGCCGTGCCAATACTCGTAGCCCCAGGCAGCCAACAGCGCCAGCCCCAACACCACCGCCTCAAACCAGCGCGCAGGCACACGGAAGAGGTTCCAGCCCGGCAAAAAGCGCCAGAGCAGGTAGGTCAGCGGATTGTAGGCGCCGATTACCAGGGCCAAACCGACGCCGGCCAGAGCGGCGGCTCGCCGTTGCAGGAGCGAGGAGGGCGCATACACCAACCCCCAACCGGCCAACACGAGGCCGCTCCATCCCACATAGGCCACCCATTCGGCATAGGCATCGGTAGCCAGGGCCTGGCCCAGATCGCGGTCGTAATGGGGGAGCAAACTGAATCCCAATCGCCAGGGGGGTAGACTCAGGGCAGCGTGATCGCGAAAGGCCAGCCCCCCTTGCCGATAGGAAACCTGCGCCAGCTCCCACGTCGGCAGCAACTGGACCGCGGCCAACAGGGCGGCCCAACCGAAGATGACGGCCAGATAGCCGAGGGTGCGGCCGACGGCGCGGCGTTCGTGGCGCCACACCCGGCTCAGCTCATGTCTGCGCACGGCCATGACCAGCCGTTCCAGATGGGGCCACAGCGCCCAACCCCCGAAGACAAGCGCCTGATTGTAGAACGTCTGCGAGTGGCCGGCCAGCAAAGCCAATGCCCATACCAGGCTCAAAACGGCCAGCGTGCGCCCATGCCGGGCGTCGGATAGCCGTTCCCACAGCCACAACGCCGCCGGCAGCCAGGCTATCGTCGCCCAGCGATTGGGGTGGGCGCTCAACCCGGTGACCCAGCCGTTGGCGGCGAAGAGGAGCCCTGCGATCAGGCCGGCGCCCCATCCCACCCGACCCGCCTGGCGGGCCAGGGCATACGTAAACCAGCCGGCCAGCCAGGCATGGAGGGCGATAAAGGCCGGGATAGCCCTTTCTGCCGGGAGCAGCAAAAAAGGCCAGCGCAGCGGATAGAGCAGAGAGGTCTGCGGATTGGCCAGGAGCGGTGCGCCGGCGAAGAGGAGCGGGTTCCACAACGGCAACCGCCCCTGGCTCACGGCGGTGCGGACATACTCCCAATAAGGGGCAAAATAGGTGAGAAAATCGCCGTTGATCGGCGCCAGCCCGGTGATGAGCATACGGCCGTACACGAGGAAAACCCCACAGGCCAGCACCACGCCTGCAGCCAGATGCTGCCCTCGTCTGGCGGCTCGAACGGTCATGGCGACGTGACGGGAACGATTTGATAGACGGTAAACTGGGGTCGCGGTATATCCGTTCGCCGCACGATCAGGCGTGGGGCCAGACGCAGCCCGTAAGGACGCAGCGCCGCTTCCAGGGCGGGGCGCTCGTCTTCATGCCAGCCCGGGAAAACCACAAAACGGGTATAGCCGGTGGGGTCAGGCGCCAGATCGGCCACCAGCATGGCCGGGTCGGCCCAGTAGACGCGGCCATGGGGTCCGTCCCAAAGGTACCAGTTCCAATGCCAGCCCTCCCAGCGATGATAGAGCACCCCCCGTTCGGCCGGGACAACCTCTTGCAGATAGGCCGCCACCTGCTCAATGCCGCTCCAGCCGCCGTGATCGCCGCCCACGGGGATGCGCGCGTCGGCTGCACGCAAGCCGCCCACCAGCACCAGCGCCGCGCACAGGATGGGCACGGCCCGGCGCCACCCCCGATTCAGCACCTGCCACAGCCTCATGGCCCCGCGCGCGGCCAACAGGGCCAGCAACGGCGCCAGCGGCAGCAGGTAGCGATCCCAGGGCTGAAAGCTGAAGACCCCATGCACACCGAGATAGCTCAGGCCGTATCCCAGAAAGAGACGGTCCCAGAGATAGGCCCGAGCGGACGGCTTGATTGCGGACAAATGGGCGGTCTTGCGTGGTCGCAGCCGGACATCGGCCCAGACCACGACGGCCACCAGGGCGACCAGAGCCAGGGTGCCGGCCAGGCTACCGCCCAGCCAGCGCCAGACCTCGGCCCAGGCCTGCAGACGCGCCGGCCATTCCGACCAGGGCACCCGGCGCAGGCCGCCGTAGGTGTTCCAGGCCTGTTGCCAGAAGTCGGGGATCTCGGCCGGCAGAATGCGCCAGCCATCCCATTGCCAGACCTTGAACCACACGTAGTAAAAGCCTGCCCCGGCGGCTGCCAGCGTTGCCGGGATGCGATACATCCGAGCCCTGGGAGCTGAACGAGTCCAGACGACGATGAGCAAGGCCCCGACCACGAGGGGAGCCAGGAGCAGGGCATTTTGCTTGGTGGCAAAGGCCATGCCCAGTCCCAGCCCGGCAACGAGGCCTCCCGGCACCCCCCAGGCCCATCCGGCCGTCGTCGCCGCTGCCAATGCCAGCAGCATCCAGGTCACCATCATCGGGTCGGTATAGAGGGTGGGGGCAAAGGCCACGGCAAAGGGCGAAAAGACAAAGAACCAGCCTGCCAGGTCGGCCGTAGGTCGATCGTAGATCCGCCTGGCCAGAGCCCAAAGCGCGGCCACGGCCACAAGGGAGCAGACCACATTGAGCAGACGGCCGACGTTGGCCGAAGGCCCGAACCAGAGGAAAACCTGGGCCAGGCTGTAGAAGAAAAAAGGCGGTTTGTCCACGGCCACGCGTTCGAGCATGGGGTCCTGGCCCGAGGCGATAAGCCGCGCCCAATAGCCGTAGAGGGCCTCGTCCTCGCGCAAGGGGAAGCGCCCCAGGCTCCACACCCGCAAGACGAAAGCAGTGAGCAGCCCCAGCCAAGGCATCAGCAGCACCGCAACCCGCGAGGCGGTCTGCACATGGTCCGTCGTCGAAGGTCGCTGGGCTTTCCATCCGGTCAGGATCTCGACCTGCATACCTTTTAATCCACAAAGCGGTACTTGATCAGCGCCCACAAGGCCGGAAAACCATCCCGCCAGGTGATGTTTTTGCCTTCGCTATACTCGCGACCCGTATAGCTAATCGGGACCTCGTAAATCCGATAACCCCGCTTGAGGATCTTGGCTGTGATCTCCGGCTCCAGCTCGAAACGACGGGCGCGCAGGGGCACGCCGTTGAGCACTTCCCGGCGAAAGCACTTGTAACATGTCTCCATATCGGTAAGGATGGAGTCGTAGAGGATGTTGGTGACCAGGGTGAGGATTTTATTGCCCACCATATGGCGGAAGTACATGGCCTTGCGCGGACCACCCAAAAAGCGCGAGCCATAGACCACGGCACTACGACCTTCGATAATAGGCTGCAACAAACGGGGATAATCGCGCGGGTCGTATTCCAGGTCGGCGTCCTGGATGAGGAGGATCGCACCGGTGGCATGTTGAATGGCCGTGCGGACGGCGGCACCCTTGCCCTGGTTCTGGGTGTGGAAAAAGGCGCGCAGTTCACCGGCGGCGGCCAGCTCTTGGAGGATGGCAGGGCTTTCATCCCGCGAACCGTCGTCCACAGCAACGATTTCTTGTTCGAGACGAACCTCTTCAGGTTGTTCGGAGGCTAAGGGGATCACCGTCAGGGTGAGATCGGCCATGGCCCGAACATGGGCGACGATCGCGCGAAGGGTTCGGGCTTCGTTATAGACGGGCATGAGCACAGAATAACGGATGGTTTTCATGGCGCAGAACATGAAAAGCAGGCCGAACGGCCTGCCACGGGCGGCGGCGAGCTAAGGCCCGCCTGGGGATGTTCACTAGACTTTGACGACGACGTAACGGAAACTGGACCAATGCCTGTCGGCGCTCTGGTCGGGTTGAACCGCCACCACACGGCCACCATGAGCGGTCAGCCAGGCAATCACCTGCGGCCGGGGAATGCCGAACATGTCCATGACCGGCCGCTCGCCATGACGGAGCCGCTGATAAAGGCGAAAAAGGCGGGTCGGTCGCAGAAGCTGGATGAGCCGTCGGTGCCATTGGTACGGTCGTTCGGGCAACTGAAAGATGAGCACCCCTTCGGGCTTAAGCACGCGTAAGAACTCGCGCAGATAGGCGCGCGCAAACCGTGGGGGCATGTGTTGCAGCGTAATGTTCGAGTAGACAAAATCAAAGGTTTCATCCCCGAAGCGGGCCAGGTCGTCGGTCTCGTTGAGATGATATCGACAGCGCTCACCGTGGCGGTTGTAATGAACGGCCAGAGCCAGCATGGCCGGACTGATATCGACGCCATCCACCTGGGCGAAGTGCTCGGCCAGGGCCTGAGTCAGCCGTCCTACTCCGCAACCGAAATCGAGCGCTCGCCCTCGCTCCAGAGGCAGCCCCAACGCGGCGATGGTTGTCAATACCTCGGCGATCTCCTGCACGCCCGTGGCGAAAAACGTTTCGATCGGCCAGCGATGTCCACTTTTATCAGGCCAGGCAAGAATACTCCATAAGGGGTCGCTGGTGCCGAATTTATCCCAATTAGCCTGAATATCCTGTAATTTCATTATAACAACGAGATGGACAGGTTTTTCGAGGAAAATTTGCAAAAACTCTCCATAATCCAGAATTTATCAAATAGCTTGACAATTACTTGCCGGCATTCAATTGATGGGCCAGGATGATCGCTTCGGCAACCTCGCGCATGGGTTTACGATAGTTCATCGAAAGTTTCTGGATACGTCGGAAGGCTTCGGCCTCGCTCATGCCTTTGGTATCCATGAGCAAGCCTTTGGCGCGATCGACCAACTTACGGGTTTCCAGGGCTTCTTTGAGGTTTTCGGCCTCTTTCTTAACAGCCTCGAACTCGCGGAAACGGGCCAGGGCCGTCTCGATGGCAGGAGGTAGATCGGCCTCGGTAAAAGGCTTGACCAGATACCCGACCACGCCCGCCGCGCGGGCGCGTTCGACCAGGTCCCGCTGGCTGTAGGCGCTGAGGAGCAAGACCGGCGCCACCCCCTCCTCGGTCAGGATACGCGCCGTCTCGATGCCATCAATGGAGTCGCCCTCGAAGCGGATGTCCATGATGACCAGGTCCGGTTTCAGACGACGCGCCAGCTCGATGGCGGTGCGACCATCACCGGCTTCACCGATGACGAGATAGCCCTGGTTGGTCAGCATCTCGCGCAAATCACGGCGAATGAGGGATTCATCATCGCAGATGATAATGCGAGTGCGGGTGGACGGGGGGTTCGAGCTCATAGGCTAGCCTCCTGAGAAGCGTTTGGGAAAACAAATGACGGCTTCGGTGCCGCCTTGGGGCCGCGAGCGGAGGGTAAAGCGGCCCTTCAAATCATCCTGCACTAAGGTGCGGACGATGTCAAGCCCCAAACTGGTTTCGGTATCGAGGGTGAAATGGGTAGGCAGCCCTTGTCCGTTGTCCTCCACGCGCAATTCGATCTCGTCTTCGCGTTCGTAGATATGGACGGTCACCCGACCAGAGCTTTGCTGCTCGAAACCATGTTCGAGGGCATTGAGGAGTAACTCGTTGATGATCAGGGCGCAGGTGGTGGCGCGGCTGGTCGGCAGCAGCACGGGGTCGGCATGCTCGATGGCCAGGGTGATGTTGCGGGTTGGCCCGACGGCGCTCTGTTGCAGATAGCGGATGATGCGTCGCGCCACATCCTGAAGGTTGAGCACCTGATCTTCGCCTTCGGAGAGGGATTCATGGATGGCCGACATGCTGAGGATGCGGTTGATGGCCTCGTAAAGCAACTGACGCGCTTCCTCGCTGCCGGCACGACGGGCCTGCATGCGCATGATCGAGACGAGCATCTGCAGGTTGTTTTTGACCCGGTGATGGATTTCTTTGATCATCACCGCCTTGACCTTGAGTTCCTGGGCTTTGCGCCGGTCTTCGGTCACATCTTTGACCAGCAAAAGCACGCCGTAGCGGTCGGGACGACGCTCCCAAAACCGCAGGCGTTCCCAGCCGCCGAGTTGAGGCGGTCCCAGCAAGGGGATGGCACTGCGCTGGAGGATGCGATCGCGCACGGTGTTCTCGAGGAATTGGCACTCTTGGGTTTCCCAGGCGGCCTGCACGAGCTGGAGGTCGCCGGCCGCCACTTCTTCGACCGAACGTCCACGTAAATCGTCGAGATAACCCAGGCGCCGGTAGACGTTGTTGGCCTGACCGCTCAGATAGCGATAGCGGGCCGTGTGGTCCACGAAGAGGATGCCATCCTGTTCCAGAAAGGGCGGTACCCGTTCCGGCTTATGAATCTGACCGGTCACGACCATGTGTAAGAAGCGCTCCAAGGCATGCTGGAAGGCCGGATCGCGACGCTTATGCCGTTCGCGCTCGATGATGTTCGAGGAGATGATCATCCCCGCGAGCGGCCGCTGTTGGGCATTCAGAACGGGCCAGACCTGTTGGGCAATTTCGCCGCGCTGATGAGGGATTTCCGGTTCGATGCGGGTACGACGTTGGGCCAAGACCAGCGCCGACCACAACCAGCTGCGCTCGGTTTGCCCGAACGTGCGACCCACGGGGGATTCCTCGTAGAGGGTGGCCATGGAATGAGGCCGGGCATGCAAGGCAATAGCAAAGCGCTCGGAGCGGTCCGGGATCACCAAAAACACATCGGAACGCGAAACATCGGCCGTCAGGGGAAGGGCAGTCCGCACCCGTTGCAGCAAATCGCGATCGGCCTCGTTGAGACGATCGAGGTAATGCTTCCAGAGGCTGTCGTCGCTTTGCCAATGGGATAGGATCATGGGACAGTCGTCGTTGACGAAAAAATGGAGTGGCATCGTCATGATGCCTGAGCGAAGTTATAGCACAGGTTGCGCCTCAGACCCTCATCACTCGATCCGGATGCCGGCAAAAATCAGGAGGTGAAGCACAGCTCCCGAAAAGCATGGGGCCGATGGCGACTGGCCATCGGCCCTGTGGTCGGGGCGGGGCGATTTGAACGCCCGACTTCTTGAACCCCATTCAAGCGCGCTACCGGGCTGCGCTACGCCCCGACAACCCTACCAAGTATACCCAAACAGGGCCGCCGGGAGCAAATCGCGCGGAGGTTCGGTAGAGGTCCACCTAGTGGTGGAGATGCCGGGCCGCCACAAAGGACAACCCGTGCTCGGTCAGCGCCCAGGCCGTGCGGTTCAGAGCCTCGAATTTGTCCAGGAAATTTTGTTCCAGGGCCTCCCAATCGCCGGCCGCCAGGATGTCCTCCTTGTTGCGGAAATAATCGAGGACATCCGAAGGATGGGCGCGGGTTTGCTCGACTTCGGGATCGCCGCCTTCGTGTTTGGCCGAGATGTTGGCAACCCATGGAGCCAGTTCCAGCAATTCGTCACGTCGGTTGTAAGGCTGGCGCACGATGTGTTTCCAGGTTTCGGTGATGTGATGCTCGAAACGGACAACGTCCTCAAAACCGAGCAGGCGCCGCACTTGCGCCGCAATCAGGATGGTCTCGTTGTTGACCGAGTTGCTCCAGTTGAAGCCGATCAAGGGTGAGGTGCCGTCCTCGCGGGCGAAGAGTTTGGCGCCGATGAGGGTCCACAAGGCCGCGTAGGGGTTGTCGTTGCCCATGAAGACCGAGATTTTGAACTCGATATCCACCCCCAGGCGATGGAGCAAATAGCCCAGCAAGACCGTGCCCGGATTGAGGTTGAGAACCTGGCGCACGCCGTAGGTCGTGTAGTAGTAGAGGAATTCATCCACCCACTGAAGGGCGTGGGTGTTGGGCTGACCGACACCGCCGAAATAGCCGGTGATGGTGTCCGGCCCGCCCAGGTGAATGTTCGAGCCATCGGTGCCGCGGGTGTCGAGGGTTTCGACCCAGCTGGCGCCGATGATCGTCATGGCGGCAATGAAGGCCGGCAAGTCGCCATCCGCCTCCTGCTCCTTCATTTTACGCACGCGGATCCAACGGCCGGGCATCAGCATCCCCTCGGCCAGGGCCCGGCGTGCGGCGGTTATCAGCCAGGGGAAGTACTGGGCAGCGCTGATCTCCAGGGTCACGGCGCGATCCTCGCGAAAGGTCATCGTATCGGCGGCCGGGCCTAACACTTTGCGTCGATAATCGGCCACGCGGATAAAAGCACCGGCATCGCGCTGTTGTTGGAGCCATTCGAGATCGGCGAGATAGTCCGGCCGCGTGGCCTTGACTTTAGCCAGCAGGTTCGGGAGCTCACCGGCGGCCGCGGCTTTCCGGTTGATTTCCTCCGGCGTACCGTAGCGGGCGACTATGGCCAGCAGATCATCGATCACGCGCACATCAGGCGCCAGCAACAGCGCGTTCAGCTCCTCCAGCCGCGTGGCGGGAATGGCCAGACGTCGGCGTAGGGAATCGTCCATCGGTCCGTCTCCTTTACGGGTTGGGTAGGCTGCTCACGCCAACAGGCGCAGCAGCTCCTCGTATTCTTCGTCTTTCATGGTGAACCAATGTTCAGGCTGGGGGAAGCGCCCATCGCTGACTTCGGCCACATACTGCTTGAGGCCGTTGAGGATAACCTCCCCGGCGTTGCCGAACACCTTGGCCATACGCGGCTTGAAGCGCGGATAGAGGCCGAACATGTCGTGGAAAATGAGCAGTTGACCGTGGGCATGGGGCCCCGAACCCAGACTCATGATCAGGCAATTCTCCGCCCGTTCGGTGATAAGCTGACAAACGCGATCGGGAACCATTTCCAGCAAGATGCAAAAAGCACCGGCTTCTTCCAGGATTTTGGCATCGGTGATAATCTTTTTGGCCTGAAGCGCACTGCGCCCCTGCACCCGAAAGCCGCCCAGCGCGCTGACGCTCTGCGGCGTCAGGCCCAGATGCCCGATGCAGGGAATGCCGGCCGCCACAATGCCCGCCACGCGGTCGGCCATTTCGCTGCCGCCTTCGAGCTTGACCGCGTCGCAACCGGTCTCGGCCATAAAACGGCCGGCATTCCGGATGGCCGTTTCGACGCTGGGTTGATAGCTCATGTAGGGCATATCGCCGACGACGAACGTATGGGGCGCACCCCGACGCACGGCCTGGGTATGTCGGATCATATCGTCCATCGTTACCGGCAATGTGGTCTCGTAACCCAGGATGGTCATGCCCAGGCTGTCCCCGACCAGGATCATGTCCACACCGGCCTGCTCTTGCAGATAAGCTGTAGGATAGTCGTAACAGGTTAACCAAGTAATGGGTTTTCCCTCGGCAGCTTTTTGAAACAGCAGAGGAATGGTCATTTTTTTACGCTCCATTGCGATTGAGCCTCCTTGCTCATATCTCGAAAAAAAGAGCAGACACAACGATTTTATTGTAGCACGGCTTACTACGAGGGTCAACCTGAAACGCTGATAATGGAGGCACCCGTGGCCCACTTCCCTCGATGATGCCCCTCCAGACCATGGCTCAGGAGTGCCCTCGTTTGGTTTGACCCCTTTCCTGTTTCCGGTTAGCATTTGCGATCACGGGGATGGATGTGTCCCGGTGGATGCCCCGGTCTTCAAAACCGGTGACGGGCCCCGCGTCGGTGTCCGTGGTGGGTTCGACTCCCATCCATCCCCGCCTTGCTTTTAGCATTACATTCTATTTTTAGCGATTCTATGCAATTGATCCCTCTTAATGTTGATGTCGGACCGTTACGCATTGAACGCATGGCCGTGCACCCATACCCTGATTTGACTCGACTCTGGGTGCGGGTGCAATTGACTCCTTTCGAGAAATGGCCTCATGTGCGGTTATGCTGCTTTGATGCTGAGGGTCGCGAAGTGGCGGAAATGCTCCTGATCGAATGGCGCGAACCCTACATCTCGTTGACGATGCATCTGCGCCAACCGCAACCGGGGGCCGATTATGTGATGCGGGCTGAGGTCGCCCGTGATGGCGAATTGCTGGATGCACAGGAGTATCCTTTTAAGCTCGTTTTTACCGATATAACCGAATAAGCACCCATCTCTCATTTGCGTTCTTCTGTCTCGCGAGGTGCCTATGCCCCGCAAACCGCCTTCCCTCACCCTCGGTGTAGAAGAAGAATATCAAATTATCGACCCGGAGACGCGTGAACTCAAGTCCTACATCACCCATCTCCTCGACGAAGGGGTCATGATCGAGCGGGAGCTCAAACCGGAATTGCATCAATCCCAGGTCGAATTGGGGACCAATGTGTGTCACACGGCCGCCGAGCTGTACGAAGAACTGGCCAAACAGCGGGGCACCATTTGCTATCTGGCCGAGCGCAAGGGGCTCAAGATCGCCTCGGCAGGCACCCATCCCTTTTCCCACTGGCTCAAACAAGAAGTGACCCCGCGCGAACGCTACATCGGAGTGCTGGAGGAGATGCAAATCCTGGCCCAACGGTTGCTTATCTTCGGCATGCATGTGCATATCGGCATCGAAGACCGGGATTTTGCCATTGACTGCATGAACGTTATGCGTTACATGGTGCCGCACATTGCGGCGCTTTCCTATTCTTCGCCGTTCTGGAATGGGCGCAATACGGGTTTGAAGTCGTATCGCTCGGTCATTTTCTCCGATTTTCCGCGCACCGGTCTACCCGATTACTTTGCCGATTGGGTGGCTTTTGAGCGCTTTCTCAATTCGCTGATCAACACCGGTTGTATCCCCGACGGCAGCAAAGTGTGGTGGGACGTGCGTCCGCATCACAAGTTTCCCACCCTGGAGTTTCGGATGTGCGATGCCTGTACGACCCTGGACGAGGCCGTAGCCGTTGCGGCTCTGTTGCAGGCGGTGGTGGCCTGGCTGTGGGATCTGCGGCAGCGCAACATGACCTTTCGTATCTACCGGCGTGACCTCATCGACGAAAATCGCTGGCGGGCCATTCGCTACGGCCTTGATGGCAAACTCATCGACTGGGGCAAAGAGGAAGAGGTCCCGGCACGCTGGCTTATTCGCGAGTTGCTACGGCTGGTGGATCCTTACGTCGAAATGCTTGGGAGTCGCCCCTACATCGAGAAAATCTATACCATCCTGGAACACGGCAATAGCGCCGATCGCCAACTGCGCGTGTACAAAGAGTCGGGCGGCGACTTCAAGGCCGTGGTCGATCACCTCATCCGCGAAACCGAACGCGACGTCATTCGCCCGAGCGGGTAGGCGATCGGGACCACGGATGCGACGGATGGGCGCAGTTCTTGTGGCCATCCGTCGCATTCGTTTCTCGCACCTATTGGCGCAGCAAGGGGAGCCAGAGTCGTTGGGGGCGGATGGGGACACCGGGCAGGAAACTGATACGGCGGGTGTCGGCTTCGGCTACGGCCAGACTGCCGTCCGGTCCCACGGCCAGGGCCACAGGACGACGCAGCGGTTCACCGTCTCGGTTCACCAGCCAGGTCCGCACAACCGGCCAGGGCAGGTCGGGGTCGAGCAGATAGACGGCATCGCCGGCAGCCACCACGGGCAAGCCCAGGGGATGGACGATCAGCGCCTGCAAGGGCCGGGTGGTGAAGGGTGGCACGGTGCGCAGCCGGATCAGCGCATCATCCGTGAGCCGGAACTGATGGATCGCCTGGCTGCCCGTGTCCAGCAGCCATAGGGTACCGTCGGGCGCCATGGTCAGCGGACCGGGCGCAACCAGAAGACCACCGGGAGGTGTATAGACGGAGACCAGATTGCCCAGCAGGTCGAAAACCCGCAGTTCTCGCCGGTTCGCCTCGCTGATAACGAGGCGTACGGCGTCGCTGTTCCCCAGCCTGGGGAACTCGCTCACCCGCAGATCGTCAAAGGCAGCCTCGGCGGCGCTCTCGCCGTGAAGGGTGGAACCGATGGCGATGACCTGGGCCTGGCCCCGGATGGGAACCCGCAGGGCTTCTGCCCAGGCCAGGCGACCGTCGAGGTACAGGTTGAGCCGTTGCGCATCCCACGTGGCGGCTACATGATGCCATTCGCCGGGCTGCCAGCCCTCGACATTGGCCCAGGCCGCCTTGTCCAGGTCCTCGAAATCGGTCACCCACACGTACAGCCCGCCGGCCTCGTGGGCGATGCGCAGGCGATAGCCCGGCGTGGTCGCGTAGGGCGGCCGCGTCGGGTCGCCCATCTCCAAGAGTACGTGCTCACGCTTATCGGTTCCGGCCCAGCTCGGCTGCAGCCAAAACTCCACGCTCCCGGAGGTCAACAGCGTGGCCGCCGGCGCCCGATAGTGGAGCAGGCCACCCTCATTCACGCGCAAAGCCTCGCCGAAACGACCCGGCACCAGGGCGAGTCCCTCGGCCCGCAGCGGAGCTATACCGGCCGGATCGGAAAGGGTACCGTCGAAAGGCAACACCAGGAAAGCGGCTACATCCGGTCGCGTCAGGGGTCGTTCGACGGTGAACGCCGCACCGGTCAGGGCCAACCCGGCCGGCTGCTCAAGGGGTCCAGGCCGCTCGTCCACCCGACCGATCCAGTTGAAAACCCGTTGCTCCGGATCCAACACCCACACACGCTGCCCACCCGTCAGGACCACACCGGTCTCACCTTGTGGGCCCAGGGTGGCGGTTGTGGCCCCCACCAGGCCGATGTGTTCGCTGCCCACGCGACCTAGCCAGCGCGGTGGGCGTCCGCTTTCGGGCGGCAACAGCGCCACCAGGCTGCCGGTATGGGCATCGACCACCAGCAAGCGCCCGCGGGTGGAATAGGGTGAAGTGGGTTCCCACACCAGGCCGCGCGGAGCATGGAGCAACTCGGCCCGTCCGATCGCGCTGAAACCACTTTCGACCCCCTCAGGGGCTACGCTCGTTATGGCAAAGCGGGTGGAGGTGGTGATGACGGTGGTGACGGTGGTCTCGGTGATCCCCGCTCGCAGCAGACGGAAGGGATAGTAGCCAGGCCAAACCCCGGCATAGAGGTTGTACCCGACGGCGCCGGCGACCGGCGACCAGTGAAGCTCCACCTGCTCGCCGGCCGTATGCACCTGTAACCCAGCGGGCGGTGGCAGGGTGCTTTCGCCGGGAAAGTGGGTGCGCAACGTGAGGGTGACCGCATCCCGGCCACGCCAGGCCAGTTTGTTCAGCTCGGTCAGGGTCAACCAGGTGAAGAACTCCTGGTCATCCAGGGCCACCCGCAGGAGCATCTGGCCGTTACGACCGACGACGTCGATACGGCCGAAGGGATTGGGGCGCAGGGTATGACCGGTGGCCGTGGTCAGCGTGGGTGAGACCGGTCGATTGGGCAGGGTAAACACACCGGCGGCATCGGTCAGCCCGGTGAAGACCGGGTCGTGGCCGACAACATTCCGTTCCGTTTGATAAGCGCTGACCGTCGCCGCCGGCACAGGACGATCGCGGCGGTCCCACACCTGCACGCGAATGACCGTCGGCAGGTCGTAGAGATATTCGCCAAAATAGCCGCGACGATAACCGGTGTTACGAACGAGGGCCATGGCCGCATGGGGGCCGAAATGGGTGGCATCGTAGGGCGCCACATCGTCGCCCCCCATCAGGTCGGGCCGGGTCCAATAAAAGCCGGCCAGCAGCGGTAGGCCCTGACCGTCGTGCACCCGATTGCCGTTGCTCGGAGCAACATTCAACTGATAAAGGTCAATCAGGCCGAGCTGATGGGCCAATTCGTGGATAAGACCCCAGTCAATGCCGGCGGCGAAGGTGCGGGCGTAGCGTTCGGCCGATTCCCAGGCTTCGTTTTGCGGGGTGTCTTTGTAATCCCGCTCAGGGCGAAAGCTCCAACGGCCGTCAAAATCCAGATGACCGACGACCTGATCGCCGCCGACGGCCAGGGTCGTCGTGATGACGTCGATGCGGATGCGATCGGGCACGCCGTGAGGCGTTTCGGGGTAGACGGCAGCGGCCAGGCGTTGGTTCATCTGCGCAAACTGGGCCTGCAACCAGTCGGCAAAGGAGTAGGACCCCACCAGATTGCGATAGCGGCGAAAGGCCTCGACAAAGTAAGGATGGACCAAAACCTCCAGGTAGTGGGCATCGGTGCGATGGTCGAGCCGGTTATTGGCCGGGGTGAGTTCGTCCTCGAGGACGCCGAGGGCCAGGGTGATGGTGTGGGGCCCGCTCTGCCAGGCCCAGGTCCAGGTCAGGGTGTATTCGGCGCCGGCAGCCAGGCCCGGCAACAGGCCCGTCTGCTGCACAGCCCCGTCGAGGGTCCAGGTAAAGGGGACGGAAGTGGTCGGTTGCTCGCCCTGATTGGCCACGCGGGCGTGGAGGGTTACGCTCTCACCCTCGGCCGGAAAGCGGGGCGCCGTCTCCGTACCGGGGCAGAGCATGGGCACATCGTAGGTGTAGTGCAGGCAATAGCGGGGATAGCGGGGCGTGCGGCTGATGGTGAGGATGCTGAGGTCGGCCGGTAAGGGGACGTCCGCCGGCCGTGGCCTCGCCAAAGGCGGCAACGGATAGTCCCGTTGCGGCGGTGGGGGCGGCGGCGGCCGACCGGGTTGCGCAGGGGTGGCCGAGACGGGCGCCGGGGATAGCCCGCGCACGGCCAGCGGCCAGAGCAAACCCACCAGCAGACCGGTGGTCGTCAGCAGCGCCAGCAGCAGCAATCCCGCCGTCCGTCGGCAGCGCATTGGCAACCGTCAGCGTTGAATGACCACCAGGGTACCGATGTCGGCCCATTCCCAGAGCTGCTTCATGGCGTCGTCGTTGAGCATGACACAGCCGTAGGTAATGGGCGTGCCCACCAGCCCGGCCCAGGTGCGGGCGCCGGTTTTGGCGTCCCAGGGCAGACCATGAAAGCCGTTCTCGGTGGGACCGGCCCAGTAAATACCCAGCCAGTAGGGCATCCAGATGCCCCAGGTCGAGCCATAGGCCTTGCGCAGCTTGCTTTGCACGCGGAAGGTACCGGTGGCGGTGGAGTTGTTCCGACCGGTCGAGCAGCGCCAGGTGTTGAGCAAAACATCCCCCTCGTAGCGCCAGCAGCGTTGCTCGGAAATGTCAACGACGATTTTCTTCTGTCCGCGTGGGGCGGCGGCAACCGCGGGAGACGCATGGCCCGGCGACGGAATGCGCAGGCGCTGGCCGACGAAGATCAGGTCGCCGCTGAGGCCGTTGGCCGCCCGCAAGTCGTCCACGGTGACGCCATAGGCGCGGGCGATGCTGCCCAGGGTCTGCCCACGACGCACGAGATGCACGCCATTCCCGACCGTGCCGGCCCGAAGGAGCAGGCGTTGCCCGGCATAGATGCGATCGGGGTTACGCAGGCTGTTCAGGCGCATCAGCTCGGCTACGGTGGTGCCGTATCGGGCGGCTATGCCGGCCAGGGTCTCCCCAGATTGAACGACATGAACATCCGGTCCGTTGGCCGCTGCCGGCAGCGGCCCTATCCATAAGGCGATGAGGATCAGCAAAAGCAAACGCCACATGGTGCTACCCCAGAACGGCAAGCAAGAGAAGGACGAGGAGATGCCAGGGCGCCGGATTGGTGTGGGGTCGGCGCAGAGCCAGGGTCGGCCCCAACAACACCAGGGCGGTCAGGCCGGCGAGAGGGGGATTGCCGGCCAGAATCAGGCAGCCGATGAGAAGCAAATGACCGCTCACCAGACGCCAACGTCCCCCCGGTGAAGCCGTTGTCGACGGATCGCCATCAAGAAGGGCAAACCAGGCGAAGAGAACAGGCAGGCCCCAGGTCAGAAGCAGAGCACCAGCAGGCGTTGTGCCCGTCCTGACCAGGGGCCAGAGGGAGGCTGCGGCCGGCGCCCAGAGCATCAGGCCCATATACCAGGGCATGAGGATGGCAGTCAGGGCGGCCAGGGGGCGCACCCCACCGGGAAAAGCGGGCCCTATGGCCGCTGCCAGCAAGCCGGCCAGCAGGACGATCACCGAGGCGATGAGGGCGGGTCGGCCCAAGACGAGACTCAGGGCCAGGAGCGGTAAGAGGGTCAGTCCGGTGGCGCGACCGCCGAGGACTTGGTCGCTCTGCCACCAGGCCCACAACCGGGCCAGGGGCGCCTGCTCATGGGCATACGGCAAAGGCGGGGTGATGGCCGTGGTGGTAACGGCCAGGTGTCGGGCCGCGAGCAACAGGTGATGCCACAAGGCTCCCCAGACCGGGTCCACCAGGATGAAGGCCAGAAGCACACCGGTGAGGGCCTGAACAGGGGCATCCGGCGGCGCATGAGGACTCAGAAGCAGGCCGGCCACCAAGGCCCAACCCGGCGCCGGTCGTAAGACGCTGCCTCGCCAGCCCAGGCGCAGGTCCGTTAGCGTCGGGAAAGGAGCCGAAGGCGGAAGGATGGGATCGGCAGCCTGCATACCGTCGGATGGGGAGCATCAGAGACCCGATCGGGCCAGAAAGGCGGCGCCGAGGACGGTAGCATCGTCACCGAGAGCGGCCCGCATGATTTTGACTTCGTCGGCCCTGTCGGACAAGAAAGCATGGGCATAGGCATGACGCCGGACAGGTTCGACATAGGCATCGCCCAGGCTCTCGACCAGACCACCGCCGAGGATAACACCCTCTGGGTCGAGCAGGTTGATCACCGAGGCGACGAGAAGTCCCATGACCTCCTGGGTTTCGGCGATCACGCGGCGGGTCAGTTCATCACCGGCTTCCCAGGCCCGCCGGATGACGCCGCTGGTGAGATCGGCCTCGTCTTTGACCTCGGCGGCGAGCAAGGTCGGTTCGCCGGCGGCAATGGCGGCGGCCAGACGGCGACTGATGGCCCCGCGACTGGCAATGGCCTCCACATGACCCGGTTCGCCGCAACCGCATAGGGGCTCGCCCCGCCGGAAGGCGGTTATGTCGATGAACATATGGCCGATCTCGCCGGCTGCCCATCGCATGCCCCGGCGTAATTGGCCATCGAGGACGATACCGCCGCCGATGCCGGTACCTATGAAGATGCCGATTACGTCCTTCATGCCGCGAGCGGCTCCATAAACCACTTCGCCGAGGGTGCCCAGGTTCACGTCGTTGTCAACCCAGACCGGAAGTCCGAGCCTTTTGGACAGTTCCGGTCCGAAAGCAAAGCCCTTCTCCCAACCGGGCAGATTGGCCATGCGGGCGACAAAGCCGGTCCTGGCATTGACGGGACCCGGCGCACTGGCCCCCACGGCGGCAATATCCCCGGGCTTCAGCCCGGCGGCAGCTACGGCATCCTGCACGCAGGTGACCACGCGCGCGGTCACGGTGTCCGGATCGGTGGCGCTGGTTTTGTCCCGGGTTTTGCGTTTGCTGCGACCCAGGATCCGGCCTTTGTCGTCCACAACGGCAGCCAGGATTTTGGTGCCGCCCAGATCGACACCGACGACATAGGGCGAGCCATTCTTTTTGGTCTTTTTAGGCATCGCCTTCCTCCTTCAACCGTTCTCGAAATGGATAACCGCCTTCCCGGCCAGCCGTTCCTCAACGGCATGCGCGATGCGATCCAAATGGTGGACTTCGTTGACAAAGTCCAGATGATCGCATGGGATGGTCAGAACCGGACACAGGCGGAAGCCTTCGATCCAGGCATCGTAATAGGCATTGAGCCGGGCCAGGTATGCGGGATCGATGTTCTGCTCAAAAGAGCGTCCGCGTAGGCGGATACGATGCAAAAGCGTCGGCACCTCGGCCCGCAGGTAGATGACCAGGTCGGGTGGTGGCAGCAAGGCACACAAAATCTCATACAGTTCGCGATAGCTGCGATAATCCCGAGGCTCAAAACATCCCTGATCGTACAGATTGCGGGCAAACACCTCGGCATCTTCGTAGACGCTGCGGTCCTGGATGACCGAGTGGGGCCGTTGCAACAGGTCATGGTGATGGCGGAGCCGCCGCGAAAGGAAGAAAATCTGCGAGTGGAAAGACCACCGCCGCATATCGCGGTAGAAATCGGCCAGATAGGGATTATCGTCCACGGCCTCGAAGAACGGTTCCCATCCCAGGCGCCGGGCCAGACGTTCGGTCAAGGCCGACTTACCGACTCCGATATTGCCCGCTACGGCCACAAAGCGTTTCATCACTCCACCCCTTTTCCCTGCTCGTCGGCGGTTTTTTCCGGTATCAGCGGTTCGATGTGCCAGTTCCGTTGCCAATTGTGACCCATTTTCTCGATATAAGCCGTTTCCAGGTCTATGCCGGCATAATTGGCCAGTTTCAGCAGATACGCCAGGACATCGGCCATTTCGGCCGCCAGGATGTTCCGCCGGGCGGCCAAAACCCGTTCCAGCGCTTCTTCACGATTGCCGACGGTCGCGGCCGTCATTTCGGCCTGACGCAAGATGTGTTTGATCTCACGCCCGACTTCGCCGACTTCCTCGCTCAGGCCGACAAAGTTGAGCGCCAGGTCCGAACCAAAGCCCTTTTCCCGGTCCAGGGCCCGATGAAAGCGTTGGAAATCGCCCAGACGCCGTCGTCCCCCTCGCAAAATGCGCAGCCCGGTGGCCGGCGCTTCCCGTTGCAATTCGGGCAGAGTTTGTTGGATGGATCCTTCATCCAGCGCGGCACGTACCAGGCCGATGACATGATCGCGATCGTCCGGCGAGCGCACAAAGTCAAGATGGTTGGTATCAATCGTCAAAACCGGGGCTTTATGGTACTCGCGCATGTAAGCTTCATAGGCCTGACGCAAGGCATCAATATAGCCCCTATCCATGTGGCGTTCGTAGGGACGATCGCGCAGAGCAATACGCTGCATCAACACATCGGTATCGGCGCGTAAAAAAACGACGAGGTCCGGTGTCGGAATTTGTTCGGCCAAAATGGCATGAACACGCTCGTACATTGCCAATTCATCGTCGGCTAGATTAAGATGGGCAAATATCCTATCCTTATCAAAAAAGTAGTCACTGACCAATCGCCCATTTTCTAATGCTTTAGGGATAATTGTATGTTGCTGATGATAGCGACTGATCAGGAAGAAAATCTGTGTCTGAAAGGCATAACGAGCCCGATCGGCATAAAATGCGCTGAGGAATGGATTTTCTTCAAAGACCTCTAACAAAGCCTGAGCAGGGAGGGCCTGGGCCAGAATGCGGGCCAGGGTCGTCTTGCCGACACCGATCACACCTTCGATGGCGATGTACTCATGGTAGGCCATAACCCAAGCTTACCGCAGACCCGGTCTGGCTGCAAGCAGGAACCAGGGGAGCTACAAAGCTCCTGCAACCCGGTGTCAGCTCCATCCGTAAATGGGTGTAGAATGGTTACGAGCTATCCTGCCCCATTTCCCAAGGGCGTTATCGTTTCCATGGGGACATCTCTTGCCAAGGAGCCGGCTTTGCATGCTGCCCATCCCTTGACCGACGAGCAGGTCTGGATCCGTCGCGCATGTGCCGGTGATCAGCAGGCCTTTGCTCATGTGGTGCAGGCCTATCAAGGGCCTGTTTATAATCTGTGCTATCGTGTCCTGGGTCATGTTGAAGAGGCCGAAGACGCTACGCAAGAAACGTTTTTGCGTGTTTATACAAATTTGCATCGTTATGATCATAACAAGCGGTTTTTGAATTGGATTTTAACGATTGCTTCAAATTATTGTATTGATCGTCTGCGTAAACGCCATTACGCCTGGACTTCCCTTGATGATATGCCTGTCTCGGAATCGCTATCTACTCCGCACGAGACGGCCGAACGGCAGATCGAACGTGATGAACAGGCCGAAGCAATCCAGCGACTGTTGAATCGCTTGCCACCTGACTATCGAATTCCCCTGGTTTTATTGTACTGGTATGATTTTTCCTACGAAGCCATTGCCGAGACTTTACAGTTATCCGTTCCGGCAGTGAAGTCGCGTCTGCATCGTGCCCGTCATCGCCTGGCCGCATTGTTGTCATCCGATCCCGCTTTTGCTTCCGAGGCTTCTCATGTCTCCTTGTCCGATGATGAGCGAGCAGCTCTCACGACAGCTCGATAATCGCCTTTCTGCCGGCGAACTGGCAACCCTGGAGGCCCATCTGGCCGAGTGTCCGCTATGCCGTCATCTGGCCGCGCGCCTGCATGAGGTGGATCGTCTGTTCCGTACGGCGCCAATGGTGGCACCGCCGCGCGACCTGACCGTTACCATTCTGGATGCCCTTGCGCCGTCACGCGAGCAGCGTTTGCTGGGCCTGACCCTGGCCGCTGCCGGGTTGCTGGCTGCGGCGCCCAGCCTGCTTCTGGTCGCAGGTATCCTGACCATTGCGCTCTGGTTCGTTCA
>Ga0197142_1001430_pt1 | contig 21949 bp, 24 predicted proteins | sample GBS60_MetaG_FD_148614 | JGI IMG/M metagenome (GOLD analysis project Ga0197142, IMG submission 148614) | Sediment microbial communities from Great Boiling Springs, Gerlach, Nevada, United States - GBS 60_MetaG | ecosystem: Environmental > Aquatic > Thermal springs > Hot (42-90C) > Sediment... | reverse complement strand
CCAATCTCCTCCTTTTTTAATTTTCTTTTTTTCATTCTCCTATGTCATCCTATTTAAACCTTATTTTTAAATCTTATCTTATCCACTACCAAAACAAGCCATTAATAGACACAATTCTTATTATACTTCCTGACAAGCAAAAAGATTTCAAAGCTCATTGATATTAAAGAAAAACAGAAAGAAGAATTAGAAAGACAGTTAAAGGTAGAGAGAGGAGTATTAAGACAGAATAAAGAAGAGTTAAAAGGATTGAAAAGTGAGTTAGGTACATTAAAAGATGCAGTAACTAATGAGGTTTTTTCATCTAATATAGAGCTTTATTTCCAATATCTTCATATTCTTGGTAAAAAAATTGATAAAAAAGAGAAAGAAGTGGAAAAGAAGAAAGAAGAAGTTAGTAAAAAAGAAGAACAATTGCTTACCAGTTACAGGGAAACAAAGGCTCTAAATATTTTAAAAGATGAAATCATCAAAGATGAGCTAAAGAAAACAATTTTAAACGAGCAAAAAAACTTTGATTTTGATTATCTTACAAGGAAGTTTAAAAAATGAAAAAAATAACCCTATTATTTCTCCTATTCATTTTTGTTGGCACCGTCTTTTCTGCAGAAAATACAATTTTAGATAGGCAAAAAAAACTTATTGAGAAGGAAGAAGAACTAAAAAAAGAAGAAAAAAGACTCTACGCCTTAAAAAAAGAAATTGAAGACAAGATTAACAAATATAACGAAATTTTAAAAAAAATAGAAACAATTCACAGTAAAATTGAGAAGATAAAGGAAGACAATGTATCCAATCTTACAAAACTATATGAAACAATGAATACCAAAAATGCTGCACAAATGCTTTCCCAATTAGATGAAGAAACAGCTGCCAAAATAATCTTAAAAATGAAACCAAAAATAGCTGGTGAAATCTTAGTAAATATGGATCCTAAAAAGGCTGCTTCCATAACAACACTTTTAAGTACCCCTGAGAAAAAAATTCCTACTAAGTGAAATTCTTTCCTCTTTTTAGTCTGTCTATAAAAGCCAAAATAAATGAAAATATAGTAATTTCAATAAATTTCTTACCAAGAGCTTTTTGGCACAGCTATTGATATTACTTAAGGCATGAATATAGAAAACTTAATAAACCAAATAAATCAAAGTTTAAATTTAGGCAATATAATAAACTTGAAGTTGAACATTAATAATGACGATTTTACAAAGATGCTTCTAAATTTGGTTTCTGTCGACAAAAGTGAAATCTCTTCTGATATGTTAGTCAATCTATCAGATTTAGGGAATGAAATTAGCCAGAATATACCTGATTTGCTATTAGCATTATTTGTAAATAAAGACGATGATGGCTTAATAAAGCTTCCTCTTGAAAAAGATGTCTTAAATGATTCAGAAAGGAAACACAATGAAGATGAGCTAAACTCAGATAAGGGAATAATAACAATATCTGTTGAAGTTTTAATGCATTTAGTTGCAAACATTATAAAGGAAAATCAAACAAAAGTGGAAGAAAATGTTGAAGAAAGCAGCGATAATGCAAAAGAGGTTACTTTACAAAAAGTAGAAATACCAGAGCCTTTAGAAGAATCAGAAATAATTGACAGAAAATCGAGTGTTTTAAAAATGCCTGAATTAATAGCTAATGATAAATCGGATTTAAGTATGTTTGTGATTAATGAAAAATATAGTGCTGATAAAGATAGCATAGATGTCAATATTTTACTGTTATCAGACAGAAATATGCTGGAAACTAACAAAAGATTTAGTGAATTGGATAAGCAACTTATTGAACATATTGTTTTTGAAAAGTCCGAAAAAAAGGATAGCTTTAAGATAGATTTAGGCAAGAAACATGTCCCAATTAAAGAGGTAAAAGAAGCCTTTTTTAATGAAATGTTTTCAAATAAGGAAATAGAAATAGAAGATAACCAGGCTTTGGATAATTTAATTATTATGAATTCACCAGATGTTGTGACAGAAGAAAAAACTTTAAATAATAAAAAAGAGGAGTTAATAAAGGTCGAAAAGTTAGATAATCAATCTCTTACTGTTCCAATTCCTAGTGAACCTGCAAAGAATAATAAAATATCAGCTTATAATGGCAATGTTGAAAACAAAGATTTTTATAAAGATTTAGAAATAGCAAAGTTTGATGACAGAATATATCTTAAAAAAGAATCTCCTGAAAGTATATCAATGCTTATAGAAACTAAAGAGATAGGCAAATTTAAGGTAAACCTTTCTCTTAATGATGGGATTATAAAGGCAGAAGTTCAACCTAATACTGAACAAGCAAGAGCGTATTTTAAAGAAAATATAGATAAAATTTTTGCAGCATTAAACAGTGAAGGGATAAATTTAGGGCAGTTTGTGTTAAGAGATAATAGGGAGGATAGAAAGTCTGAAAAATCATTTAAGAAAGATGTAGATAATGCTGGAGTTACAATTGTAAAAGAAAAAACTATCCTAAAAAAAACATCTAACGATATAGGGTTAAGTATATATGTATAAATTTAAAAAGGGAGGCATTGTATGAATGCAAATAGTTCACCAAATGTAATTAATTCAGGTTATGATGTAAAGAAGTTAGGTAAACAAGATTTCTTAAAACTCTTTGTTACTCAATTGCAGTACCAAGACCCTTTATCCCCACTAAAAAATGAGGAGTTTATTTTGCAACTGGCACAGTTCAGTTCATTGGAAGAGCTTGGGAATATTAAAGAAGAAATTGCAAATCTAAATATTAAAACTGAACCTTCACTTTTCCTTTATGCTGATATGATTGGCAAAACAGTAAAAACGGGTGGGGAAAATCCTTTAGAGGGAAAAGTAGTAGCTGTCAATTTAAGTAATAACAGTGTTTCTTTGAAACTTGATAATAATAAAGATGTTAATCTAAACAATATTGTTGAAATCAAATAGGAGGTTTATTATGCTTACATCACTTTATACAGCAATAAGCGGAATGAATGCAAATGGCTCATCACTTTCAGTTATAAGCGATAATATTGCCAACATGAACACTGTTGGGTTTAAGAAGAGTGTTGTATCATTTGGCGATATTTTAAGCCAAACTTTCTCAGGGATTACTGGTACTTATCAGATAGGAAGAGGGGTAATAGTGAATAATGTTATCGGTATTTTTACATCTGGACAGTTAGAATCAACGACTAATGTTTTAGATTTAGCGATTGATGGAGATGGATTTTTTATAGTTAATGATAATGGTTCAAAAGTATTCACAAGGGCAGGGCAGTTTAATGTCAATAAGGATGGTAAGATTGTGAATAGTTATGGTGGAGTTTTACAGGGATATTTAGCTGATGTTTTTGGTAATATAACTGGCAATATTGGTGATTTATCAATTTCTGCAACCCACGTGCCTGCTTCACAAACCACACAAACTAAGATTATTGTAAATCTTAGTGCTCAGGATAAAATATTAACTCAACCATTTACACTTGATGCGAATGGGGATGGAATATCCAATGATCCTGCCAATTATAATTATTCTATGAATGTAATTGTATATGATAGTCAGGGTGGTCAACACAATGTTACACTCTATTTTGTTAAGACAAATGCTAATGTCTGGGATGTGCATTATGTTTATGAAGATCCTTCAAATCCAGGACAGTTTATTGATGCAGGTACACAGGTATTATCATTTAATAATGATGGTACTTTAAATAATGATAATAGTTCTACATCAATTTCTTTTAATTTTGGATCTAATGTGTCCTCTCCTCAGGTTGTTGTTTTTGATTATGGGACTGGAACATCTGAAGGAGGAACAGGGTTAGAAGGAACAACACAATATGCAAGTAATTATTCTATTGCTAATGTTTTACAAAATGGTTATGCATCTGGAACCCTTTTAAATATAGGTATAGATAGTGCAGGTAATATTAATGGTGTTTATAGTAATGGACAGACAAAAATACTTGGAAGAATAGCTTTAGCTCGTTTTAATAACCCTTCTGGATTGAAAAAACTTGGTAAGAACTTATATTCTGCTTCGGCTGAGTCAGGTAATCCAATTATATCCTATCCCGAGACTTCTGGATTAGGAAGAATACTATCAAATACCTTAGAGCTTTCAAATGTTGATTTAGCAGAGGAGTTTGTTAAAATGATTACAGCACAAAGAGGTTTTCAGGCTAACTCAAGAGTTATAATTACAACAGATGAACTTATGCAAGAGCTTGTTAATCTGAAAAGATAGTACAACTACTTTCTAAAAGCTTTACAAAAGCAGGGCTTATATTTTTTGCCCTGCCTTTTTTATTTTCTGATGCTTGAAAATGGTTTTATAATATCTTTATGAAGTTTTTATGGTTTTATGTATTGTGCTTGTTTTTAATGGCTTATTCATTAAGTTTTGCAGATAATTTGAACAAAAAACATTATGAACAGGCAAGGCATTTAATAAGAAAGGGACTATACGAGGAAGCCTGCGTTGAATTAAGCAAGATAAGCGTAGATTGTATTCTATATGATTATGTTCTTTTAGATATGGCTGATTGCCTTTCAGTCTCTGGAAAAAATAAAGAGGTGAAAAATATTTTAGATATAGTGATAAAGAAATATAGAGAAGCTCCAACGTTTAAAAAGGCTTTGAAGAAAAAAATTAGTTTTGCTGAAGAAAAACAAGAGAAACTTGAAGGTATTGACGTCTATCTTACTTTCTTTCAAAACGACTATGATATGTTATTGCAAAAAGCTAAATTACTTGAAGAGTTTCAAAGGTATAATGAGGCTAAAAACATTTACAAAAATGTCTTTCTTCAAGGTAATGGCTATGCAGTTAAAGTGTTTAATAAAATAGAAAATAATCTCACCTTTGATGAAATTTATCAAACGTTGATAAAACTTCTAAAAGGTAATTATGAAAATGTAGAAAGTATAATAAAAAAACTTCCTGTAAATGATATAAAAACGTCCTATTTGTATGGACTCTACTATTTTAAGAAAAAAGATTACGACAAAGCTCAACAATATTTTAGAAAGTTAAATTACGAAGACTCTTTTAAACTATACCTTTTAAGCCTACTAAGAGCAGGAAGGTATAATGAATATTTTAAACGTTTAGAGGAAGAGATATCTAAGAAAAGTAGCATTCCCTATGAACTTATTTATGCTGGAGCTGAACTCAAAAGACGCGAAGGTGATTATGATTTAGCCTCGAGATATTTTGATTTGCTTTTACAAGTTTATCCACAAAATTCTGAAAACACAATGTTTGGTATTGCCTGGATGAATATAAGGAGAGGTAATTTAGAGAAAGCAAAAGAAATACTTGAAAACCTAATTAAAGATGAGAAAATTAATTCAAAAGACAAGTACTATTTCTGGATCGGTAAAATAAGTGAGTATAAAAATGAAGATAGCAGTGTATATTATAAAGCGTTGAAAGATAAAGAGGGCTTTTATTATTTAAGGATATTTCCTTATGAAAGTTTGGGGAAGTTTTCGAATAATATAAGAACTTTCAAAGGAAAGGCTTTAAACATAGTGGAAAGAATTGAAGAACTTAAATCATTAAACATGTATGAAGAAGCACTTGCAGAAGCTAAATATTATTATGATGTACTATCGGAAAATCTCCATTATCTGGCAAATCTATATTATGAGTTAGGCGATTATAATAAGCTCGTAAAACTAGGTATAAAAGAGGGTATAGATTTTTATAAATATCCCCTTGCATATAGTGAGATTGTTTTTGATACTTCAAAAGCATTTGGTATTGATCCCTTTTTGGTTATTGCAATAATGAGAGAAGAGAGCCATTTTAACCCAAAGATTGTCTCTAATGCAGGTGCCTATGGGCTAATGCAGTTAATGCCGGTTACTGCTAAAAAAGTAGGTAATGTGACAAAAGTAAATGAGCTTTTTGATGAAGAAAAAAACATATATCTCGGAATCAAGTACCTCTCAGATTTGCAAAAAAAGTATTCAAGAATTGAACACATAATAGCTGCATATAACGCTGGTGAGAAAGCTGTAGATTTATGGCTTCAAAATAGTTATCGCGATACCGATGAGTTCATTGAAGATATACCCTACAATGAAACGAGAAACTATGTAAAGAAAGTGCTTAGAACCTACTATATGCTTAAGTCTTTATACAAGAACAAAAATGACAAAAACGAAGATAAATCATAAAGATAAACTTCTTTTAGGTGTACATCTATCTACTTCTCGAGGCATTAGTGCTCTTTTTGATGAGGCAGAAAGGCTAGACATTAATGTATTTCAATTTTTTATCGGTTCACCTCGCGTCTGGAAACATAGAGTTTTTTCTGAGGATGAATGTGATATTTTCTTAGAGAAACAAAGGCGTTATAAATTTATTTGTGTTCATGCACCTTATCTTTTAAACTTCGCTTCAAATAGTAAAAAACTTTACAGACAATCGATAAAAAGGGCATTAGAAGATATAGAGGTTATGCAGCAGTTACAAGTTAAACATTATGTTTTTCATCCGGGAAGTTCAAATGATACAAAAGAAGGCATCAAATTGATAAGAAATGTTATTGATATAATACTTGGTAAAACGTGTGATGTAACTTTAATTGTTGAAAATACTGCAGGTGAAAAAAATGATATAGGTAAGAATTTAATAGAGCTTGCAGAAATTACAGATGGTTATGACGATAGAGTAGGGCTATGTATTGATACATGTCATTTGTTTGCGTCAGGTGTTAATATTACTGTTAAAAAGTCACTCGATACATTTTACGAGGAGATGTTAGCGCTTAATTTGCATAAGAGGGTTAAAGTTATTCATGCAAATGATTCAAAATATATGTGTGGTGCTAAAAGAGATAGACATGCCCATATAAATGAAGGTTTTATAAAAGATATTGGGTTCATAAATTTATTTAAGCATCCTTATTTTTCAACATTACCCTTTATACTGGAAACGCCTAAGGAGCTTGATATGGATGAAGTAAATCTCGTCCGTTTGAGAAGACTTTACAATAAAAGTCAGCAATTACTCCTCACCGAGCAATAATTTTCTTTCAAAATCTGTGGAACGGGATAGCCTTTTTGCATCTTCAATTGTGATTTTATTCTGTCTATAAAGTTGTAATAAGTGTTGTTCCATCGTTTGCATTCTATAAATGTGATAGCCATTTTCAATATGTTTTTCTATTTCATCAAGTCTACCTTCTCTTATACAAGCTTGTATTGTTGTAGTAGCTCTCATAATTTCAACAACGGGGAGTATGTTTTCACCAGTTTTATCTTTTATTAGTCTTAATGATATTGTGGCAACAAGAATGTCTGCAAGCCTCTGTCTTATTATATCCTGAGCTTCGGGTGGAAAATGTCCTATTAACCTGTTAATAGTTGAAACAGCTCCTTGTGTATGTAAAGTTGATAAAACGAGATGTCCTGTTTCTGCTGCTTTGATGCAGGCATCTATTGCATCTCTATCCCTCATCTCACCTACCATTATCACATCGGGGTCCATCCTTAGTGCTGACTTTAAAGCGGAGTGAAAGCTTTCCGTATCAAAGCCAACTTCTCTTTGAATAATACAGCTTTGCTTTGATTCAAAAAGAAATTCAATGGGGTCTTCTATGGTAATGATGTTATAGTTAAAATTTTCATTTAAATATCTAATCATTGCTGCAAGTGTTGTTGATTTACCATTTCCAGTAGGTCCAGTAACAAGAATTAAACCATTAGGAACTTTAATAATTTCTGCGAGTACAGAAGGTAAATTCAGTTCTTCAAATGTTCCTATTTGTGGTGGGATCACCCTCATAACAATTCCAAAATATCCCCTTTGCTTGAAAATGCTAACCCTGAATCGACCACCTGTTGGAAGAGAATAGGTTGTATCTAACTCTTTTATATATTCATCTATTGTTTTGCCGTGCTGTTCCAAAACCATCTCTACGATAGATTTTGTGTCATCGGGCGTTAAATTTGGAAGCTTTGATTTAACAAGCTGGCCTTTAACTCGGAAAAATGGTGGGTTATCAACCTCAAAATGGATATCTGACACCCTTTTTTGAAAAGCTATTTCTAATATTTGTTTGAAAACCTTTGAGTCCATATGTTTATAGTTTATTCTGTCTTTCTGTATTTTTCAAACATTTTTCTGTATAAAAGATTTTGCATGTGTGCGGATAAGCTTTTTTGTAAATTCTCTAGTAAAGAGAAATCAATTGGTCTTTTTTCATTGTCACAATAAATAATTGCAATTGGTTTGCCAATACCATTAAGTGATAGTAATGTAATTTTTCCGTTTTTTGGTGCAGGGAAATGTTTAAATAAAACATCCGATATTTCTTTGTTAAAGCTTCCATAATATAGAGGTGAACTTTTTATTATCTCAAGTAATGAATGTAATTCTTTTAATGGAATTTTGATTGAGATTTCTTTATTTTCGATGGATGATTTTTCTAAAAAAAGTGTATCCTGTTGAATCATAAAAAATAAAACGTTTGAAAATATTTCACTGAGAAATTCTGTTGAAATGCTAGTTATTTCGGAAACGCGGTTTGTTGCTAGAAGTTTATTTAGAATATTTAAATACCTTAAATAAAAGTGCTCATTAAATCTCAAACGTTTGAAATAATTATAAAAACTTTTATAGAATGAAAGTAGTTTGTCTATATCTTCCTTATCAGGTTTAAGAAAAACAACAAAGGCATTTTTATCAAAGAATTCATAAAACCTTTCAGAATCGCTATATTGGAGAAGACGTATGATTTTTATGTTTTCAATATCAATTATTTCAATTTCATCATCTTTGCCATCAATAATCAAGATAGGAGCAATGTTTTTTATTTTTGACTGGTTTATTATCACATCTAAGTTTTCTACGGAATCTGTAATAAATACAAAAGCTCCAAGATTCTTGCCTATTGTCTCGATAACATGTTGTAAAAAAAGGTCAGTACCATAATATATTATAGCAAAGTCTGCCTTTTTATCGGATTTTTGTACATCCAGTTTTGCTAAAAAATTAATTGTATCTTCCATGTGTTTAGTGTCAATTTCTGGATAAACTTCGCTAACTTTTTTTCTGTGTTGCTGGGTATAATCTATATCTTTTATCCCCATAAAAATACCAGGTATTTTTCTTTCAAGCTTTTCAATATTATCAAGGCCCAAGATGTCTTCTGTAATCTCGATTTGTTGTTCATTAGTGTGTGTATTATGCTTTATCTCATGTCCGAAAAAGTTTTCTTTTAATAATCCATCTCGCCTCCATTCATCAAAAATCCTCAAAGCTTCCATTAATGTATTTTGAGTGCTAATTAAAAGTTCACTACGAGTTAAAGTGTTAAAATCGCTAAATTCTTTTGAAATTTCTATGTTTTCAGGAGAAAAGTTGAAACTCCCCTCATTCCAGGTAAGTATATCTACAACTGTTATTTCTACAAAATTTGTTAGCAATGACTTCAAAGATGTGTTATTAAGTAGTTTTTTTTCAGAGAGGTATCTAATCAAGGTCTTATCTGATTTATTAAAATCCTGTTCTATTTGTTTTATCTTATCTTCTTGAAAAACTTTGTTTAGGGATAAAAATTTAAATAAAGACTGTGTTGTATCAGGATGAGTAACACTACATATATATCCACTATTGAAACCAAATTGGTATTTGAGACAATTATTTTGTACTACTAATGTTCCTGTCTTTTTAGATGTCTCAAGTAACTGCATTACATCAACTATTGGTAGATGTTCTAAATTACCAGAAAAAGACATTATTTCCTCCTAATTTGGTTGTACAAATTTATATTTATAGTCTTCATAACCAAACCTTCTTACAACTTCAATAGTTTTATTTTCAGGATTGTAAAGAATGATAGAAGGAAGTTTAATCCCATTAAAAGTGGTGTTTTTAACAAAGGAATATAATGCCATATCAAGGAATACAAGACGTTGTCCTCGTTCGAGTGGTTTTTCAAAGGAATAATCACCAATTACGTCTCCTGCAAGACAGGATATACCTCCTAATCTGTAAGTATATGGAAGTTCTCCAGGTTTTCCAGCACCAATAATATGTGGTGTATAAGGCATAGCAAGTACGTCAGGCATATGAGTTTCTGCTGATGTGTCAAGTATTGCAATATCCATGTCATTTTTGACAATATCAAGAACAGTAGCAACAAGAACGCCAGCATTTAAAACAACAGCCTCTCCTGGTTCTAAGTAAACTTCTATGTTGTTATACCTTTTTCTAAAATCATTTATTGTTTTACAAAAAAGTTCTAAATCATAATCCTTTCTTGTTATGTGATGACCGCCGCCAAAATTTACCCATTTCATAGTTGGGATGTATTTGCCAAATAGTTTTTCAAAAGAGTTTAAAACTCTAACAAAAACGTCAGAGTTTTGTTCACAGAGAGCATGAAAGTGAAGTCCGTCAATTCCTGTTAAATCTTCATTTTCAATGTCCTTAGCTCTAACACCAAATCTTGAACCAGGTGCACAAGGGTTATATAGCTTTACTTCTACTTCTGAATGTTCTGGGTTAACCCTAAGCCCAATCTCAATCTTTTTTCCTGAGTTTTTAATGCGGTCTTTAAACTTTCTCCACATATATAATGAATTAAAGATTATGTGGTCAGAATACTTTATTACCTCTTCCATGTCTTTTTCTGAATAAGCAGGTGCAAATGTGTGTACTTCTTTGCCGAATTCTTCATAACCTAAACGTGCTTCAATTGGACCACTTGCACATACTCCATATAAATATTTACTGATGATTGGAAAAACTTTGGGGAGTGCAAAAGCTTTTAAAGCAAGAATTATTTTAGCACCAGTTCTTTTCTGAACCTCATCAAGAATAATACAGTTTCTTTCAATTACACCGCTGTTAATAAGGTAACAAGGTGTTTCTACTTGGTCGGTTATTTCCACTGGAAAATCAATTAGCGTATCATTGTGAAATCTATCAGACATCATACTCTCCTTGAGTTTAAAATGTTATATAAATTTTAGCTTTATTATCTAAGTTTTTGCAAATATAAAAAAATGTTTTTTTGTATGTTTCTTAAGTATTTATGATGTGCTAATCTATTATTTCTAGTCGCAGGAGTGGGCATTTACCTTTATGTTTAACATTCTCTAAATTACAAGTCTTATGAGAGCCTTTAAAAACCATTTGCCTGTTAAAGGGATGTTTTCGGGTGAGTCCCTAAAAAGTCCTTTATTTTTTAATCTTAAAAGTATTCTTTGAGAGCCAAACTTTTCCCACAGATAAAGGAAAATCCTTTCTATGAAGAACCTTTTATCCAATTCTTTTAAAAAATGTGCGAAGATGCTTAAATCATTTTTTATTATAGCCTTTGATAAATAAATGCCTGAAAGATAAGCTGTATCTATTCCACCACCATGTAAAGGTGAGCAGAGCCCTAAAGCATCGCCAAGAAGAAAAATATTGTTTACTTGATATGTTTTTAATCTTTTAGTGGGGATCGGACTTGACATTGTTTTTAAACTAAATTCGTTGATGTTAATATTTTCTTCTTGCGTGGTTTTTAAAAGAAGACTTTTAAGGTTTGGTAAAGGTGTTAATTTACTTAAAAAGCCAAGTCCCACATTTGCGCTATACACTACTCCTTCTCTTTTTTTTGGGAAAATCCAGAAATAACCAGGTGGATTGTCATATAGAACTACCTTTATAGCATCTTTATGTGATAAAGGCAGAGATTCGATTCTATATTGGAGTGTGGGCATTAAATGTTTTCTATATTCCTTTACCTCGTTTTCTGGAAAAAGAAAATGTGACAATGATTTAACGCCTGTTGCATCTATTAAATAATCAAAATCCTTTGAGAGACTTTTTATGTCATCTTTAACGATTTTATGTTTTTCTAAAATTTTTACTCCCTTTCTTTCTGCTTGATTGGCTAAATCTTTCTGCCACTTTTCTCTATCAAAGGTATAAAATCTGCCTTTTGATGGTAGATGTATCTCATAAAGCTCTTTGCTGCGAACAATTAGCTTTTTTATTTGAGTTGCATTAGGCAAATCTACGTCTATGTTCCCAAAGTAGTCAAAAAAACCCTCTGCACATATAATATTTTCTCCGATGTAAGACTGTTCAAAAAGTGTTACACAAAATGTTTTTGAAAGTTCTATTGCTGCGGACAGGCCAGCAGGTCCCGCTCCAATAATGCCAACTTTCTTCACCCTTTTATCCTTTTCAATGCTTCTTGTGCCTGCCTTTTAACAATGATTGAAGGGTCTTCAGTAAGTTTTTTTAAATAACTTTCTGCTTTTATAGGATCAATTTGTGATAAGGTTCTTGCAACAGCTTTTCTTACATTTTGAGAGGAGTCATTTACTAATTGAGCTACTGCCTCAAATGCTATTGTAGCTTTTAACATACCAAGTGCTTTAACTGCTGATTTTCTAACCCATGGATCATGATCTTTCAATGCTTTGATAAGATGGGGTATTGCATCTTGGTCTCCAATCTCACCAAGTGCATATGCAGCATTATCTCTTACGAGGGGGCTATCATCATTTTCAAGGAGGTATATTATTTTTGACACTGCAGATTTTACTTTTCTTTTGCCCAACTCCATTACTGCAGAATTTCTAATTACAGTAACTTTATCATCAAGGGCTTTTATCAACTCTTCATTTGATAGATTTTCCATAACAAAATATTTTATAGATAAACAAAAAAATGAAAAAGAGGAAAATTATTTATCCTTACAATTACTGCAATAACCAAAAATTTCTAAAGTGTGCCTTATCATCTTAAATTGCTCTTTTTCGCAAATTTCTTCTTGAAGTAATTCAAGTGTTGGTGAAGAAAACTCAATAATTTTACCACACTTAATACAAATCATGTGGTCATGGTGTTTTTTATTATCCACTTTTTCATAATGTGTATGTCTGTCAAATCTTTCCACAACTTCAATAAAACCACTCTCTAAAAGCAAAGGCAAAGTACGGTATACAGAAGCTCTCGAAACTTTTGAACCATGATTTTTCATTCTTATATAAAGTTCTTCAGGGTCAAAGTGTCCCTCTATTTTTTCAATTTCATTTATAATCTCTTCCCGTTCCTTTGTTAATTTTACCCCCTTTGCTTTTAAAATCTTTTTCAATTTTTCTTTAGCCATATTGATAGTGTATACAATTTAAAAATATTTTTGTATAAAAAACTTGACAAAAAAAAAATCTTCCAGTAAAATTGAAACTGAATCTCAATTTCAAAAGGAGGAGTGAAATATGAAAAAATCATTATTTAGTATTGTTGTTTTGTTTGCATTTGTTAATATCGCATTGTCAGAAGAGATTACTTACAGGAAACACATTAAGCCTATTTTTGATGCAAAATGCCTATCTTGTCATGGTTCTGATTCTGCTCCTGAGTATTATGCATTTAAAGAAGAAAAGGAAAAATGGATGTCGAAAGGTGTTGGGATGAGGATGGATACATATAGCCACTTGATATTTTATACTGCTTGGCCAGATACAGGTGCACTGATGAGAAGACTTGATGATGGTAAAAATACAAAGGATAAGCAACCTGGTAATATGTATAAATATCTTGGCTCTACTGAAGAAGAAAGACAGAAAAATTTACAGCTTTTTAAAGCCTGGGTGGGGAATTGGACTCTTAAAAGGTGGCCTGAAATAACAAAGGAAGAATTGAATGGTATTAAAGTGAAATATTAAAAACTAAAAGTTAGGTGGTATATATACCACCTTTTTTTAACCATTATTTGAGATTTAGTTTCATTCTTGGAGGTATTATGTGTGTGGCGTTAATTGGTGGCATGGATAGACTTGAGAGAGATTACATAAAAGCAGCTAAAAGTTTTGGAGTTAAATTAAAAGTATTCACTAATTCAAAAAAAGAAATAGCTTCAAAAATAAAAAATGTAGATGCATTAATCATATTTACAAATAAAGTATCTCATAAGCTTAAAAATGAGGCAGTTAGTATTGCAAAAGAAAAGAATATACCTATTTTGATGCGCCATTCATGTGGTATTTGCACATTAATGGATTGTTTGAATTGCCTAAAAAATGTGGAGGTATAACATATGTTTAAGAAAGTTTTTGTAATATTTTTTCTGTTTTTTCTTTCAAAGATAGCTTATGGAGCTCATCCATTAATTACAGATGATACAGGGACACAGGGTACAAATAAAATACAGATTGAAATAAATAGCGAGTATAGTATAGACAATGAAAAAGAAAATAGAGTATCAATTAAAGAAAAAAGTGTTGAAGTGGCAACAATTTTATCTTATGGAATATCAGACAATGCTGATATCATTTTAGGCATCCCATACCAATGGTTCAGGATAGAAGAGAATGACCTTACTGTAGAAAAAGAGGAGGGGCTTACTGATATATCTTTGGAGTTAAAATGGAGGTTTTTTCAAAAGGACGGTTTAAGCTTTGCTCTAAAACCTGGTATAACCCTCCCGATAGGGGATGAAGATAAGGGGTTAGGCACAGGCAAAGTCACTTATAAACTCTTTTTCATAACAACAAAGGAAATAGAACCATGGGCATTTCATCTAAACTTAGGCTATATTAAGAATGAAAACAAGGTTAATGAAAGAAAAGACCTATGGCATATATCGCTGGCATCAGAGGTAGAGGTTACCAAAGGTCTGAAAGCAGTTGCAAATGTTGGGATAGAGAAAAATTCTGATGAGACATCAAATACACACCCTGCCTTTATTCTCGGAGGTTTAATTTACTCTATAATCGAGAATATTGATGTTGATTTTGGTATAAAAGCAGGTCTTAATAAGCAGGAAAAGGATTTAACATTCCTTGCAGGAATATTATTTAGGTTTTAGGAGGTAATTATATGGTTCCACTTGGGCTTTTATCCAGTGGAGAGAAAGCAGAAATTTTAGAGATAAGGACTAATAAAGGTTATTGTCAAGGGATTAAAAATGAGTTATGCCAAGTAGAACACATGGGGCTTCGTCCTGGTAGAGTGATTGAGATGCTTAATAATGAAGGTCATGGTCCCATTCTTTTAAAATTAGATGAATCTCGTATTGCCATTGGTAGAGGCATAGCGATGAAGATAATTGTAAAAAGGCTTTAGACTAAAAGTTAAGAAAATGTGAAAGGAGAACAACATGATGAATTTATCAATGCTAATGCCAGGTGAGAAAGGCAAAATTATAAAAATTGGTGCAATTGGGCCTTTAAAAAGAAGGCTCATGGACATGGGTATCCTCATTGGTGAGATAGTGAAGGTTGAAAAAATAGCACCTCTTGGAGACCCTATTGAAGTAACAATCAAGAACTATAAACTTTCTTTAAGAAAGAAGGAGGCTAAAGAGATAGAAGTGGAGGTGATAAAATGAGTCAGGGAGTTATTAGTCAAGAACAAAAAGATGAGAAAAAAACTATAATAGTAGCAGTTGCTGGTAATCCAAATGCGGGAAAATCTACTTTAATTAACGCCATTGCTGGGACAAGGCTTTATGTTGGCAACTGGCCAGGGGTAACTGTTGAAAAGAAAGAGGCTTTCATTGAGTGTGAAGGAAGGAAAATAAAACTTGTCGATTTACCTGGTACATATAGCTTAAGTCCCTATACACAGGAGGAGATAATAGCAAGGAATTATCTTGTTCATGAAAGGCCTGATGTGATTATCAATGTGGTTGATGCCACCAACTTAGAAAGGAATCTCTATCTTACCGTGCAGTTGATGGAATTAGGCATCCCTATCGTTATGGCTTTAAATATCTATGATGAAGCAGAAAACAAAGGCTATCAGTTTGATATAAAAGCAATGGAAGAAATGTTAGGAGTTAATGTCATCCCTACTGTGGCAACAAAGAGAAAGGGACTTGACGAATTACTTAAGGCAGTTATAGAAGCCGCTAATAATCCATCTTTACATATGCCAAAAATATTAAATTACGGGATTGACATTGAAGATGCCGCTTCTAAGCTTCAGATCCAGATTGAAAATGCTTATCCCCAACTTACAAAAAAGTATCCAATGAGGTGGCTTGCTTTTAAGCTTATGGAGGGCGATAAGCACGTTTATAAGGAAACTAATATTAGTAATAATACGTTGGATATTTATAGTGTTACCTCTCATTTGAAAAAGGCTCATGGTGATGATATTGAGCAGATTATGGCAGATACAAGATATGCTCTGGCTGCAGGCTTAACAAAGCAAGTATTGAAGATGCCCAAATTAAGAAAAATTGACCTCACAGAAAGGATTGACAAGATTGTTCTTAACAGATTTTTAGGAATACCCATATTTCTTACTGCCATGTGGTTTGTCTTTAAGCTTTCTTTTGATGTATCTGCACCATTTGTAGATTGGATAGATTCAATGATTTCAGGTCCATTTAAGAGATGGACAGAGGCAATGCTTATGTTTATTAAAGCACCTGAATGGATGGTTTCCCTTGCAACAGACGGTATTATTGCAGGAGCTGGGTTTGTCCTTGTATTTGTGCCTGTTATAGGGATGATGATGTTTATTATCACCTTACTTGAGGGAAGCGGATACATGGCAAGGGCCGCCTTTTTAATGGATAGATTGATGCATACCCTTGGCCTTCATGGAAAGTCTTTTATTCCGTTGCTTCTTGGATTTGGATGCAATGTTCCGTCTATTTATGCAACTAGGATTCTCGAAAGCGAAAGAGACAAAAGACTCACAGCGATGCTCGTGCCGCTGATGTCATGTGGCGCAAGACTTCCTGTTTATGTAGTCTTTATAGGTGCATTTTTTGCAGAAAATGCAGGAACAGTCCTCTGGTCAATCTATGTATTAGGTATTGTAATGGCAATACTTCTCGGTATCGCTCTAAAAAAGACTTTGTATAAGGGAGAGTCTCCCATGTTCATAATGGAACTTCCTCCTTATAGAGTCCCTACCATACGAGACTTAAGCATACACACGTGGCAGAAACTCAAACATTTTGTGGTAAAAGCAGGCACATATATCATGGCTGTCTCCATAATAGTATGGTTTATGCTCAATCTACCCTGGGGAGTGGAAAATAAAAAAGATTCTTTACTTGGTAAGATGGGTCAGTCTATTGCTCCTATCTTTGAACCATTAGGTTTTGGGAGATGGGAGGCAGCTTCTTCTCTTATATCAGGGTTAATTGCAAAGGAGATTGTAATCAGTACAATGTCACAAATTTATGTGCATACGAAAGAAGACAAAGTACATAAGACAGAATTCATAGAGGATTTAAAAGAGATAGGCAGTTCCTTCTTCAATGCTGTTAAAGAAGCAGTTAAAAATGTCTTTTCTGGATTTGCGGTTAAGAGCTTAAGTACCGAAGAATCAGAGGAGGAAAAAGAGGAAAGGTCATCGTTGAGACAGGTGATTAAGGGAGTGTTTACACCCCTTTCTGCCTATGCTTTTATTGTCTTTGTACTTCTTTACTGGCCCTGTGTTGTTGTTGCTATTGCTACAAGACAGGAATTTGGAACTTGGAAGATATATGGGCAGGCAGTTTTAATGCACACAACACTGGCATGGATAACTGCCTTTGTGATTTATCAGGGTGGAAAATTGTTGGGATTGGGAGGTTAATATGAGCTTAATTGATATTGCATTTATGGCTGTAATTATCTCAGGAGCGGTATATCTTTTATACCGCTCTGTGTGGAAAAAAAAAGGGCATTGTCCAGGGTGCAACATAGAAAGTTGCAAAAAAAGTTCTAAAAAGATTTAAAACCTTATGAAATGTTTTTCTGGAAGGGAAGATATTAATTTTTGAGTATAAGTATGGGTTGGATTTGTAAAGATTTGCTCTATATTACCTATTTCAACAATTTCTCCATTGGTTATTACTGCAATTCTATCAGAGATGTGTCTTATTATTCTTAAATCATGGGATATAAATAACATTGAAAAACCATAAGTTTTTTGCAATTCCATAAAGAGGTTTAATATTTGTGCTTGTATAGATACATCCAAAGAAGAAACTGGTTCGTCAGCAACAATAAATTTAGGCTTTAAAAGTAATGCCCTTGCAATGTTTATCCTTTGTCTTTGTCCACCAGAGAACTCGTGGGGATATTTATAGACATCCTTTAAATTGATTCCAACCTGCTCAAGAGTTGTTGCTATTTCATCATCAATCTCTTTCTTCGTTTTCTTTGTATGAATTTGTAAAGGTTCACGTAAAAGTTCGATAACTGGTAACCTTGGATTTAAAGATGATAAAGGGTCTTGAAATATAGCTTGTATTTGCGGTCTTAATTCCTTCATTGCTTTATTATCGAGTTTAGTAATATCTCTGTTATCGAAAAAAATTGTTCCAGAATCGGGCGGAATAAGCTTTAAGATAATTCTTCCCAACGTTGATTTACCAGAACCTGATTCTCCAACGAGTCCAAGAATTTCATTTTTTCTTATAAATAGTGAAACATTATTTAAAGCTATAATTTCAGTTTTCTTACCAAAAAAATTTGAGGTAATAGTAAATTTTTTTGTGATATCTTTACACTCAAGTATTATTTCACTATTTTTTTGCATAAAACCCCGTGTTTTTCAGTAATAAATGTGTAAGAAAAATTATCTTTGCAAGAATCCATTGATTCAGCACACCTGTCAAAAAAAGGGCAAGCATATTCTGATACTTGTGCATATCCTGGTATCGTCAAAAGAGGTGTCTTTGGTATACTTTCTATGGAAGGAACAGCATTTATCAAACCCTTCGTGTATGGATGAATGGCATTGTTAAAAATTTCTTCCTTTGTACCCTCTTCAACAATCCTACCACCGTACATAACATAAACATAGTCTGCAATTGTTCTTACGATACCAAAATCATGAGTTATTAGAAGAATGCTTATGTTCATTTTTTCTCGAAGCTCTAAGAAAAGCTCCAAAATCTCTCCCTGTATAGTTACATCTAAAGCTGTTGTCGGTTCATCAGCTATAATCAATGAAGGTTTTAAAGCGATTGCCATCGCAATTAAGATTCTCTGTCTTTGACCACCGCTTAATTGGTGAGGGTATGCTTTGAGTCTTGTTTCAGGCTTGTCAATTTTAACAAGATTAAGTAAATTTAGACATTGTTCATATATTTCTTTTTTAGAAAATTTTGTGTGGGTATAAAAAATTTCAGAAAGCTGTGTTTCTATATTTAATACAGGGTTTAGAGCAGATAGAGGTTCCTGAGGTATCATAAAAATTTCTTTTCCTCTTAATGCTCTCATTTCGTCCTCAGTACACTCAATAATATTTTTTTGCTTATAGATAATTTTTCCAGATGTTATCTTTATGTTTTGTGAAGGGAAAAGCCTTATTAATGAGTAACCTGTAAGTGTTTTACCTGAACCAGATTCTCCAACTAAACATATTATTTTACCTTCTGGTATAAATAAATTGATATCACTTATAAGAGTTTTCGATAAACGACCTTTACTAACCAAGGAAACATCTAAATGTTCAATCTTTACCACAAAAAAATTATACGAAATAACTATTACTTTTGCTATTCTTTTGTTTTGGGACTAATAAAAGGTGTATTTTTCAATAAAAAAAATACCTTTACAATTTGTAAATATAAGATAAAATTTATTTAACAAATTATCATCTTAAAAGATAATCGTCAAAATTGTCTTTTAGGAATAAAAGGAGGTAGGATATGAAATTACAAAAAATTATATCTATTAGGAGTTTTGTTTTTTATTTTGTATTTTTTGTTTTATAATTGTTTTAAATAACCTCTTATATGCAAAATCGTATCCTAGTGCAAATGATGGGTTTAATCCAAATCCTAATAATAGTGTTTATTCAATTGAAGTAGATAACAATGGCAAAATTTTAGTAGGTGGTGCCTTTACTACCATTGATTTTGTTAGTAGTAAACATATTGCGAGGTTAAATATTGATGGTACACTTGATACAAGTTTTTTGTCAGAACCAAATTCATTAGTGAATGCTATAGCGATACAGCAAGATGGTAAAATTTTAATAGGTGGAGCATTTAGTGAAATAAATGGTGTATTGAAATCAAAAATAGCAAGATTAAATATCGATGGTTCAATTGATGAAGCCTTTAATCCTCCATTTATTAATGGTGATGTAAGAAATATCTTGATACAGTATGATGGTAAGATAATTATTACAGGTTCTTTTTCTAATATAGGTGGTAATGAAAGAAATTACCTTGCAAGATTAAATTCAGATGGTTCACTTGATGAAAGTTTTAACCCATCACCCAACCAGTTAGTTAAAGCAATAGCAATACAAATAGATGAAAAGATAATTGTAGCTGGTAATTTTAGTAATATTTGTGGAGTTACAAAAAATTTTATTGCGAGATTAAATAAAGACGGTAGCCTTGATGAAACATTTAACGTTGATATTAATGATAGTATCTTTGCTATTGAAATTCAAAAAGATGGGAAAATACTTATAGGTGGTGAGTTTAATAATATAAATGGAGTTAGCAGGAATTTTATAGCAAGACTAAATCTTGATGGCTCTCTTGATACCACTTTTAATGACCCCAATGTAATGGGGATTATTAAGAGTATAAAAGTCGATGCAAAAGGAATGATAATTATTGGTGGTCGTTTTATACAAGTTTCAGGGCAAATAAGAAATAGAATTGCGAGATTTTAAATAAAAACTGTATACTTAAGACTTCCTTTAATCCAAATGTTAATAATTATGTTAATGTTATAAAACTGCAGCGTGATGGAAATATTTTAATAGTAGGTGATTTTACAAAGGTAAATACTATCTCAAGAAATTATATAGCAAGAATATACAGTAATGGTTTTCTTGATAAAGACTTGACTACTAATGTAAATGGTTATATAAGTGCAATATCAATACAGCAAAATGATGAGATTTATATTGGTGGAGCTTTTTCATTAATTAATGGTGTAGCTGCGAATAAATTGGCAAGATTAAATATTGATGGTACTTTAGATACCTCATTTAATCCTAATCCAAACAACAATGTTAATTCAATAGTAATTCAAAATGACGGTAAAATTTTAATAGGAGGAGCTTTTACATCCATCGCTGGTATAACAAGAAACAGAATAGCGAGACTTAATGTTAATGGTACTTTAGACACCATGTTTGATCCAAATGCAGATAATATTGTTTATTCAATTTCAATTCAACAAAATGGGAAAAATAATTATTTGTGGTTATTTTACTCAAATATCTGGTCAAGCTAGAAATTACATTGCTCGGTTAAATTCAGAAGGTAGTTTAGATAATGAATTCAATCCCAAAGTTAATGGTTCTGTTTTCTTAACAGCAGTACAACCTGATGGTAAAATACTAATAGCAGGTATGTTTACCAAAATAGGAGATATAAACAGAAATTATTTAGCGAGGCTTAATGAAGATGGTACTTTAGATACATTTTTTAATCCAGATGTAAACAATACTATTCATACTATAACCTTGGATAAAAATGGAAAGATTCTCATAGGAGGTATTTTTACTTTAGTTAATGGTCAAGCCAGAAATTATATTGCTCGATTAAATTCAGATGGTACTTTAGATGATATATTTAACCCAAGTTTTAATGGTATTGTGCATAATATATTATTGCAACCCGATGGTAAATTTCTTGTAAGTGGTTATTTTTCGGCTATAAGTGGTTTAGCAAGAAGCAATTTTGCTCGATTGAATGCTATAGAACCAGCAATCCAAAATATTCTAATATCCCCAGATGGAAAAAATTACAAATGGGTAAGGAAAGGTTCAATGCCTGAGGTCTATGATGTCGTGTTTGAGAGTTCAAGTAACGGTATTAACTGGGTATTATTAGGAAATGGTAACAGAATTGAAGAAGGATGGGATATCGACACTTGTCAAGAGAATTGTGTCTGTCCATAAAATTTTTTCACAAACATTTGCTTCAATTCATATAAAGCAGATTTAACCAAAGGAAGCGGTTCTTTCCATTTATTCTTCTCTATCCTACTTACTGTTACATATATTGCCACCTCTGCTG
>Ga0197142_1001429_pt1 | contig 21949 bp, 21 predicted proteins | sample GBS60_MetaG_FD_148614 | JGI IMG/M metagenome (GOLD analysis project Ga0197142, IMG submission 148614) | Sediment microbial communities from Great Boiling Springs, Gerlach, Nevada, United States - GBS 60_MetaG | ecosystem: Environmental > Aquatic > Thermal springs > Hot (42-90C) > Sediment... | reverse complement strand
CTAATTGCTTCTTCAAGACTCAATATTCTCTTTTCTAAAACATACCTTTTTATAAACCTTGGGAAACTACCAAATCCTCGAGGATGAGGCTTTCCTTTTGCAGTAATTCCCTTTGTACTTCTTGAAGAACTATCAGTACCGATCATTACATAGGTTTTTGATAAAATCCTTGTAAGATTTTCCTCACTCATTCCAAAATATATCACTCCTACATATAAATCTGACCGAATCAGAAGATCACATATAAAATTATGAGCATTTTCAAATTCTGTTATTTCTCCTAATTTTTTTCCTTCAAAGTTTTTATCCTTTTCAAAGGCAACTTCAGAGATTAGGAGACTATCTAATAAATTTTTACCTCTTGTTTTTAGGTATTTTGCTATCTCTTTTCTTACAGAGATACTCTTTAATCTATTTATAATTTCTTCTCTACTGCCTTCAATTATCCATTGGGGAAGAAAGGCGTCCAGATCGGTTGCAGAAGCAATATAAGGATACCTGTCGGCAGTAATTTGTAAGCCTTCTCCCTGAGCAGACTCTATAATAGAAAAAACTGTATCAATCTTCCACCAGTTTTCTCTACCCGATGTTTTAATATGTGATATATGAATAGGTATTTTTGCCTTTCTACCAATCAAAATCGCTTCTTCCAGTGCTGAAATTAATCTTTCTCCTTCACTTCTTAAATGGGTTGTATAGATACCTTTGTAATGACGTAAAACTCTTGCAAGTTCGATTAATTCTTCTGTATTTGCAAAAATTCCTGGAGGATAAATAAGTCCTGTTGATAGCCCAAGAATTTTATATGAAAACTGCTTTTTAAGAAGCTTCTTCATTTTAGATAATTTTTCTTTGTCTGCGATAACATTTTTATATCCAATGACTGAGCCTCTTATATTACCGTGTCCACATAAAGTTGCAAAATTAATCGATGGATTGACACTCTTAAGTAGAGAGATGTATTCGTCAATTCTATTCCATTTTGGTAAGCCTAATGATTTAAGTTCAGGAAGTCTTCTTTCTAAGGTTTCTTCAAGCATTGGAAAAGCTGATAATCCACAGTTACCATTTATTTCAGTAGTTATTCCCTGAGTAATTTTGCCTTCAGCCAGAGGGTCTGCAATAATGGTGAAATCTGAATGGGAATGGGTATCAATAAACCCTGGTGTAAGAATTAATTCATTGGCATTTATTGTTATTTTAGATGGAAAATTTTCTTTTCCAATATAAATAATTTTATCCTCTTTTATTCCCACATTAGCTCTGAAAATGCCTGTGCCGCTGCCATTAATAATGGAGGCATTTTTTATGAATAGGTCCATTTTATAATTTCTTTATCTTATTTTTTTTATTGTTTGTTTTTTTAGTGTCTTCTCTTTCAATAAAATGATTTGTATATTTTACTTCTCTAATCTGGTAAGATTTTGAAAAATAATTTTTTATACCATCAACAATTGCTTGGGCTATTTGCATTCTGTAGGTTTCCTGAGAAAGAAGAATTTCTTCTTCAGGATTACTTATATAGGAAATTTCTAATAAACAAGAAGGCATCTGAGCACCAACTAAAACATAAAAAAGTGCCTGTTTTACACCATTGTCATATCTTGAGAAGCCCTTTTTTAATTTTTCGATCATAGAATTATGAATATATCCAGCTAATTTTACCGAATCATCTCGTTTTGCCTCTCTTTCAAGGGAAGCAAGCATAAAACCAAGCTCACTTTTTAATTCTTTCATTCTTTTAATGGAAATAGCGTTTTCCCTTGCTGCAACCCTTATTGCTTCTTCGTCATCAGTCCAGTTAAGAATATATGTCTCAATTCCCTTTGCATAATTATTCGTTGATGCATTGGTGTGAATTGAAAGAAAAAGATCTGCTCCAACTCTGTTAGCTATTTCTGTTCTTTCATTTAGAGGGATGAAAACATCCTTTTGTCTTGTAAGAATAATCTCATAATTAGGTTCTTTTTTAAAAAGTTCCTTTACTTTCAGTGCGATGTCTAAAACAACATCTTTTTCCATTAAACCTCTCGGACCAATTGCACCGGGGTCCTTTCCTCCATGACCTGGATCAATAACAACTTTTCTTTTTATAGAACTTATATTATTTGAATTTTTTTTATCTTTAATTTCTGTTTGTTTTTTTGTTTCTTCTGATAAATTTATATCGATAACTAACCTGAAAGGATCCTCAATTTGTATAACCTTAAACTCATAATTGGGGTTATTCAAATCAAAAACAACTCTTACTGTATAACTATCAAACTGTCCAATTCTAATTTTATTTACAATAAAGCTATTTAGAATATATTCTCTTTTTAATTCTTTATTCAAAGAGGCATTTTTAATATCAAAGAAAAGTCTTTCTGGATTTTTTAATTGTCCTTTAGTAAATTCAACAATTCCATTAGTTTCAATTACTGTTCTGAAACCCTTCGAAAGCTCATAGTACCTAATTTCCCTTATCTGAATCTTTTCATCTGCCCAAATATCAGATAGGGGAAGGAAAATCAATAGAATTATTAAAAATCTTGACATTTCATTATTAAATCATACTGCTACAACTTCTTTTACTTCTGGAATCTCGCTTTTTAGAGTTTTTTCTACCCAGTTTTTCAAGGTAAGAGTTGCCATAGGACAGGTTCCACAGGCACCTTTAAGTTTTACATAAATTACATTATCTTTGATATCTACAAGATCAATATTTCCTCCATCAGCCATAAGTCCTACTCTAATTTTACCTAAAACCTGCTCTACTTTAGCTCTATCAATCATAGAAAACCTCCTTAAGTTTTATAATTATAATACTATATAATATCAAAATATTCAATTTACCTAAAATTGCTGACAGAAAAATAATTAATCTACTCATCTATCGTAATCCTGATCCGAAGGAGAAGGATCTCATTTATTTTAAATAAAGATAGGATTCTTCACCCCGCTTTCTCTCAGTCAGAATGACAGGAAAAAGAATCTATATGAAAGGACAGGATTTTTCCTCCTTGCTTATTTTCATTGGCAGAATGACACTGTTGTTATTTATCACCTTTAGGCGAAGCCGAAGGGTTAAGGACCAGGCACTGTACTTAGGGAATCTAAGGGATGATAAAATCGGAAAAAAATTGACCATTACTTTCAACAATTTTAGGATTTAATAATTAATAAATTAGACTTAGAGTTTATTCTTTGAATATTTTCTTACCCGGAAAAACAATACTGTAAGAAGCATAGAAATCATAGCAACGCTTAAAATCCAAAAAGCTTCATTAAAGGCAATTGCCTGTGCCTGTCTTATTAATTCTCTATAAATAACCCCTTCTGCGGGCAAAATAGTTTTTAAAGATAGATATTCGTTTAATTTTTCAATTGCCATTTGGTATGAAAAATCATAGGGTGTAAGATTTTCCACTAACCTATGTTGATGAAATTGTCCTCTCTGAGAAACTATTGTAGTTACTATCGCTGTACCAACGGAACCTCCTATATTTCTTATAACAGCACTGATTGGGGTAGCATCTTGCATTTTTTCCTTAGGTATAAAAGCCATAGTCATAACAGCAAGAGGAGTAAATATGAAAGACATTCCAACAGCTAAAACACCTCTTGGATAAACAAAACTCCAAAAATCTGTTTGGAGATTAAATAAACTCATAAGATATGTTGAATAGGCACACAGAATTATCCCAAATGTTAAAGGTATTTTTGGATTAATTCGATCGGTTATTTTTCCACTAATAGGAAAAGCAATTAATTGAAGAACACCAGCAGGACCTAACACAAGACCAGCAAGAAAAGCTGTGTAACCCATCAAATTTTGAACATAAATTGGAAGAAGGATAATACTACCAAATAGATTTATAAAAGTAAAAAACATAATAATATTTCCTAATAGAAAATTTCTATCCTTGAAGAGTCTGAGGTTGATAATAGGGTTTTTAGCTTTTTTAAGCTCCCACCAGACAAGTAAAATCAGACTAATAATGCTTATAATAGATAGAGTTACAATAAAATTTGATTCAAACCAGTCTTCTCTCTCACCTTTATCAAGGACAATCTGAAGACAGCCTATCCCAAGACATAGAAAGATTAATCCAGGATAATTAATTTTCAATTTTTCTCTTCTTAAATATGGAGGGTCCTCTATCATTAAATAGGTCATTAAAATTGAAATAATTCCAATTGGTATATTTATATAATAAATCCAACGCCAAGATAAATTTTCTGCAATCCAACCACCAAAGATCGGACCAAAAATTGGCGCTAAAACAATTCCTGTACCGTATATAGCCATTGCCTTTCCATGTTGTTCCTTTGGAAAGACTTCGAAAAGAATACTTTGACTAAGTGGCTGTAATCCACCTCCTCCAATTCCTTGAAGAATTCTAAAAACCAATAGAGATGAAAGATTCCAAGATATTGCACAGAGGAAAGATGAAACAGTAAATAAAGCTATTGAAAATATAAGATAATTCTTTCTTCCAAAAACTCTACTTAGCCATCCAGCCATTGGTATAACAATTGCATTTGCAACAAGATAGGATGTAATAATCCATGTTGATTCATCTATACCAGCAGACATGTCTCCCTGAATATGTCTTAAGGCAACATTATTGATTGTGGTATCGAGCACTTCAATAAAAGTAGGAAGCATAACAGTCAATACAATCCAGAATTTTTTCATCTGAATATTATACATAAAATTTATTGTAAGTTAGCAATAACATTCCTAAAACCGAAATTGTTATAGAAGGTAAGCTGTCTTTTGCTTATACAATGATTCTGAGGTACTAATGCACAGATAAATCTCTCCATTTGCCATCCTTAGGGGGTTCAATTCCCTAAGGTATAGACCTAATCCGAAGGCAAAGGAAGTAAACCATTGCGATTCTAAAAATAGAGTAGATTCTTCCCTTCGCTATTGCTTCGTTCAGAATGATAATATTTTTTTGTTATCATGAAGCAAAGCCGAAGGGTCTCATCTTTAGAAAAAGAAGATTTATTATTTTTTCTATAGGCAATTTCAGGTTAATATTTTTTAAGGAAAATATTTTAATATAGTGGTTTTTGATAAAATCATTAAACAAAGCTTTCGCCTAATCTGTTAAAATAAAACTTAAAAATTCACAATCTATAAAAGGGAGGTTTTTTCATGAATAAAATTGTTTTAGCCTATTCAGGTGGACTTGATACCTCAGTGGCTATTAAGTGGTTACAGGAAAAATTTAATGCAGAAGTCATAGCTTTCTGTGCAGATATCGGACAGGAGGAAGATTTAGATGAAATTGCTGAAAAAGCAAAAAAAACAGGGGCGTCTAAAGTATATATAGAAGATTTAAAAGAGGAATTTGTAAGAGATTTTGTTTTTCCAATGTTAAGAGCTAATGCTGTATATGAGGCTGGTTATTTAATGGGAACATCTATTGCAAGACCATTAATTGCCAAAAAACAGATTGAAATAGCTATAAAAGAAAATGCAGATTATGTTGCCCATGGAGCAACAGGAAAAGGAAATGATCAGGTTAGATTTGAACTTACCTATTATGCCCTAAAACCAGATATAAAAGTGATAGCGCCCTGGAGAATATGGGAGTTTGACTCCCGCAGTTCACTTATTGAATATGCTGAAAAATATGGAATTCCTGTCGGAGCGACTAGAGAAAAACCTTACAGTATAGATCAAAATCTATTTCATATAAGTTATGAAGGAGGAATTCTTGAGGATCCTTGGAATGAACCCCCTCAAGATATGTATAAAATGGTAATTCCACCTGAAAAAGCACCTGATAAAGCAGTTTATATTGAAATAGAATATGAAAAAGGGAATCCTGTATCCTTAAATGGTGAAAGACTATCCCCTGCGGAATTACTAAAAAAATTGAACAAAATAGCAGGAGAAAATGGTATTGGAAGAATTGATCTTGTAGAAAACCGTTATGTAGGAATAAAATCAAGAGGAGTATATGAAACACCAGGGGGAACTGTTTTACATATTGCCCATAGAGCAATTGAATCAATAACATTAGATAGAGAACTTCTTCACATAAGAGATAGTTTAATTTCTAAGTATGCTGAATTAATCTATTACGGTTATTGGTTTTCTCCAGAGAGAATTGCTTTACAAAAATTCATAGATGAAACTCAAAAAAATGTAACAGGCATAGTAAGGCTTAAACTCTACAAAGGCAATTGCATTGTTACAGGAAGACGTTCACCCTATTCCCTTTATTCTGCTGAACTTGCAACTTTTGAAAAGGACCAGATTTATAATCAACAAGATGCGGAAGGTTTTATTAAAATCAATTCATTGAGACTAAAGTTGGCAAAGAAAATAATTGAATAAAGAAGAAATCAGACATATTCTTGCTTTATTAGAGATAAAGGATTTAGGTTCTGTATCAATCAGAAAAATTATACAGACCTTCGGGAGCGCTATCAAAGTATTTTATTTACAACCAGAAGAAATAGCATCTTTAACAGGAATTAAATTGGATATTGCAACAAAAATTAAAAGTTTTAACAACTGGCAAAAAATAGATAATTTCATTAATTTATGTGAAAAAAGACAAATTAAGATATTGTCAATTACTGACGAAGAATATCCTCAACTTTTAAAAGAAATTTACGATCCTCCTGCAGTTTTATTTTGTAAAGGCACGCTCTTGCCGCAAGACAATTTTGGATTAGCAGTGGTGGGATCAAGAAAACTAACTGATTATGGTAAAAGAGTTACTGAAAAATTCTCCTTCGAACTTGCTTCCTGTGGAATAACAATTGTAAGCGGACTTGCAAGAGGTATTGACTCAGTTGCCCATTTATCTGCCCTATCTGCACAGGGTAGAACTATTGCTGTCTTGGGAAGTGGTATTTTAAAAATTTATCCTCCTGAAAATAAAAAACTCTCCGAACAAATAATACAAAGTGGTGCAATTCTAAGTGAGTTTTATCCTGAAACTCCGCCAAAAAGAGAGAACTTCCCAAAAAGAAATAGAATAATAAGCGGTATGACATTGGGAACTTTAGTTACAGAGGCGACAACAAATTCTGGTGCTTTAATAACTGCAAAACTTGCCCTTGAACAGGGAAGAGAAGTATTTGCAGTGCCAGGGAATATTACTTCAAAAAATTCAGAAGGGACAAACTTTCTAATAAAAAATGGAGCAAAGCTGGTTCAAAAAATTGATGATATACTTGAAGAAATTAAACCCTTTATTCCATCATTAAAAGAGTCTATTATTTCATTGGAGTCAAATATTAAAGTTGATTTAAACAATGAAGAAAATGCTATATTTAGTTTACTCGATAGACCTTTAAACTTAGACGAGATTGTAATAAATACAGAGCTTAGTATATCAAGGGTTCTTGAAATTTTATTAAAGCTCGAAATAAACGGATTAATTACAAGATTTGAAGGTAAATACGTTAGGAGGATTTAGATGAAGCTGCTAGATTTTTTAAGAGTTCTCGCAAGACAGCTTATTGACAACGATTATAATGACGATGCTTTAAGTGACTTTTCTCTCTTTGATATAGACTGGCATCAGGTAAAAGAAGAACTCAATTTTATTGAAGGAACTGAGCTAATTGATACAGAGGAGATAGATATGATTAGAGCTTTACTTGTATATTTATTAATGAAAGAAACAGATTTACATGAAGAGGATATATACAGTTTTATTTTTAGCAAAGGGAAACAGATAATATGGAATTAAAGGAAAAAAATAAAAATTTATTAATTGTTGAATCTCCTGCAAAGGCTAAAACTATAAACAAGATTTTAGGGAGTGATTTTCAGGTAAAAGCCTCTGTTGGGCATATTAAAGATCTTCCTGAGGACCGCCTTGGAGTAGATATCGAAAGAGGATTTCAGCCAGAGTATATTTTAATTCCAGGAAAGGAAAAAATCGTAAAAGAATTAAGAGAATCTGCAAAAAAAGCTTCTAAGATTTACATCGCAACAGACCCCGACAGAGAAGGTGAAGCCATAGCATATCATATTTTTGAGGAAATAAAAGTTCCTGATGATAAAGTTTATAGGGCTATATTTAATGAAATAACGCCAAATGCTGTAAAATCAGCGATTGAGAATCCATCAAAAATAGATATTAATAAAGTATATTCTCAGCAGGCAAGACGAATTCTTGATAGATTAGTTGGTTACAATCTAAGTCCTTTTCTTTGGAAAAAAGTAAAAGGCGGACTGAGTGCAGGAAGAGTGCAATCAGTTGCTTTGAGAATGGTTGTTGAAAGAGAGAAGGAAATTCTCACCTTTCAACCTCAAGATTATTGGAGTATAACAGGAAAATTTTCTTCTGACAATACAGACAATATAAATTTAGTTGCTAATCTTTATAAATACAGAAACAAACTTTTAATTGATAGAAAGGAAAATGACTTTTTAATTAAAGACGAAGCTACAGCTAATAAAATAGTTGAAGAGCTGAAAATATTAAAATATATTCTTGCAAAAGTTGAAAAGAAAAGAAAAAAACGAAATCCACCAGAGCCCTTCAGAACAGTAACACTTCAAGCACAAGCTTCAAGCCTGCTTGGATTTAATCCTAAAAAAACCATGAGCATTGCTCAACAACTTTATGAAGGTGTAGAGATAAAGGGTAGTTCTGTAGGACTTATTACGTATATGAGAACAGATTCTGTAAGGGTTGCTGAGGAGGCAAAAAAGTGGGCAAAAGAGATTATTGAAAAAAACTTTGGTAAAAATTTTGTTGGTACTCAAACAGCAAAGAATAAAAAACCAGATATAGCTATGCAGGATGCCCACGAATGTATAAGACCAACTTATCCTGATAAAAATCCTGAGTCTGTAAAACCATATCTTTCAAAGGAACAATTTCTTCTATATAAATTAATTTGGGATAGATTTATTGCAAGTCAAATGGCTCCAGCTGAAATAGAACAAACAACATATATAATTGAAGATCCTGAAAAAATTGCTCAATTTCGTGTTTCTGGTTCTGTTGTTGTTTTCCCTGGTTTCTTAATACTCTATAAAGATGAAGAAGAGGAAGATGATAAAATACTTCCTTTGCTCAAGGAAAATTCTAATCTAAAATTAATACAGATAGATGCAGAAAAGCATTCCACAGAACCTCCTCCCAGATACACAGAAGCAACTTTGGTTAAAGCATTAGAAGAAAAAGGTATTGGAAGACCCTCTACATATGCGGCTATATTAAGTACTATTCAAGAAAAGGGATATATAAAAAAACTTAAACAAAAGCTTTATCCCACCTATCTTGGTTTTGTTGTTAATGACCTTCTTGAAGAGAAATTTCCTGAACTTATGGATTATAACTTTACTGCAAAAATGGAAGAAAACTTAGATAAAATATCATCTAATGAAGCCCAATGGGATAAAGTTGTGGAAGAATTCTATAGAGAATTCGAGAAAGATTTAACAGAAGCTTCAACTATTTCAAAGAGAACAAAACCAAAGGAGATTAAAACAACTGTTAAATGCGAAAAATGCGGTAAAGAGATGGTAATTCGTTGGAGTAAAGGTTTACCCTTTTTAGCTTGCTCTGGTTATCCTGAATGTAGAAACACAAAATCACTAACTAATGGAAAAGATGAAAAGGAATCAAATGCTGTTGCTACAGGTAAAAAATGTCCTAAATGTGGTTCTGAGCTCTTAATAAGAAAAAGCAAAAAGGGAGAGTTTATTGCTTGTTCATCCTATCCAAAGTGTAATTATACTGAATCAATAAAAGCAGAAATAAAATGTCCCCTTTGTGGTAGTGATATCTTAAAAAGACAAACAAAAAAGGGTCGTATTTTCTGGGCTTGTTCAAATTATCCAAATTGTAAGTATACATTCTCCTATGAACCAATATCAATGAAATGCCCTAAGTGCGGTGCCGATTATATGTTGAAAATTAATGATAAAAACGGAAATGAATATTTTGTTTGCCATAATAAGCAGTGTAAAGTTAAAATAAAAAACAAAGAAGATTTATCCGGGGCCGACCCTGCGCAACAGAAGGATGTGAACCCCGCCAGGTCCGGAAGGAAGCAACGGTAAGCATCTAATTCTGTGTGCCGCAGTAAGTCGGTCCCTTTTTTAGGTGAAAAAATGGCTTATATTGGACTTGCGAGAAAATACAGACCTCAAACATTTTCTGACCTCATAGGGCAAGAAATTATTGTCAGAATACTTCAGAATTCTCTCAAAACAGGTAAAGTCTCTCATGCTTATGTTTTTTCAGGACCAAAAGGAGTTGGCAAGACCTCAACAGCAAGAATTTTAGCAAAGGCTTTAAACTGTATTCAAAAGGAAAATGCTCCTTGTGATAACTGTCCTTCCTGCCTCTCAATCAAAGAAGGGAAAGCAATGAGCGTTATAGAAATTGATGCAGCAAGCCATACATCTGTTGAAAACATTAGAGATTTAAGGGAAAATGTTAGATATGCCTCTGCTGAAGGTAATTATAAAGTTTATATAATAGATGAAGCCCATATGCTTAGTCAGGCAGCCTTCAATGCTTTTCTTAAAACTCTTGAAGAACCTCCTTCCCATGTAGTTTTTGTTCTTGCAACAACAGAACCAAGGAAAATTCCAATAACAGTTTTAAGTAGATGTCAACATTTACAATTTAAAAGAATTCCCCTTGAACTAATAAAAGAAAGATTAAAATTTATCTGCCAACAAGAGGGAATTAAAGCCAATGAAGAAGCCCTTTATATAATAGCCTCCTATTCTGAAGGAAGTATGAGAGATGCCCTTACGCTGCTTGACCAAATAAGTTCTTTTTCAGAGGAAATTACAACAGATGATGTAAATTTACTAATTGGAAATATAGACTATGTTATTTTACATGAAATTGCAAACCAAGTAATTAATGGAGATAAACATAACATTGTCAAAATAATAGAAGAGCTTAATGACAAAGGAACAGACTTTAAAATTTTAATCAGAGATTTGATTCAATTTTTAAGAAATTTACTTGTTGCAAAAATTACTGGTAACTCCAGGATAAATGTAAGCGAATCTCAATCAAAACTTCTTGAAAATCTATGTAAAACAACATCTGAAGAACATTTGATACTTTTACTAAAAGAATTAATCAATGCTGAAACCTCTGTTAAAACTTCCCTTTTCCCAAGAATTATCTTAGAGGTTACACTTTTAAGACTTAGTCTGCTTTCTAATTTTAAATCAATAAATAAAACGATAGAAGAACTAAAGAATAAAGGGGAAACAGAGGCAGTAAGAGAATTAATAGAGAATACCCAAAATGTAAAAACCTGCGAAATACAATTCGATAAAAATCAAGATAAGTCTAAAGAAAGTATTGCCGATAAATGGTCAAAATTATTAGAAAAGCTTGAAGCTCAAAATCATGTTCTTGCTATGAAAATAAAACATGCCGAATTTAAGTTTGATGATAATGAAATCAAACTAATTTACAATGGCGGAGCATCCCTCTATGCCGAATCAGTAAAAGAAGGTATCCTTGAAATTAAAGAACTATTGAAAGAATTTATCCCTGATGTTAATATAACTATACATGAAAAAGAAACTAAAAGAAAAGATATCAAGCAGGAAGCAATTAATAATCCCTTGGTTAAGCAGGCACTTCAGCTTTTTGAAGGAAGAATATATAAGATAACACCTAAAAAAGGAGGAAACAATGTCTAAAAAGATGTTTGGTGAAATAATGAGGCAGGCACAAAAAATTCAGGAAGAAATTCAGCGTAAACAAGAAGAAGTAAAAAAGATGACAGTAGAAGCCTCTTCAGGTGGAGGAATGGTTGTTGTTCAGGCAAATGGTGCTGGTCAGATTGTTTCAATAAAAATTGATAAAGAAGTTGTCAATCCCGATGATGTTGAGATGTTAGAGGATTTAGTAATTGCAGCAGTTAATGAGGCATTAAAAAGGGCTCACGAACTTGCTCAGTCAGAAATGGCAAAAGTATCAATGCCTTTTAATCTTCCGGGAATGCCTGATTTAAGCAGTCTTTTCGGAAAACTATGAAAGTAAATCCCTTAGAAAATCTTGTTGAAAACCTTTGTAAACTTCCCGGAATTGGTAGAAAAACTGCCCAAAGACTTGCTTTTTTTATCATGTCAATGGAAGAAAAAGAAGCCCTTCAAATAGCGGAATCTATAATTAATCTAAAAAAAAATGTAAGGTATTGTTCTGTTTGTTTCAATATTACACAAAATGAAAAATGTAACATCTGCAGTAATCCTGAAAGGCAACATTCTGTAATTTGTGTAGTAGAAGAACCAAGCAATATTATTTTGATAGAAAAAACAGGATATAAAGGAGTTTATCATGTTTTAGGCGGAACTCTATCTCCAAATGATGGTATTACCGCTGAAAAATTAAAGATAAAAGAGCTTGAGGAAAGAGTAAAGACAGGTCAAATTGAAGAAGTAATTATTGCAACAAGTCCAAATACAAGGGGAGAGCTTACTGCTCAATGGATTGCAGATCTTTTAAAAAAATACAAAGTTAAAGTTTCCCGAATTGCCTATGGACTTCCAATCGGCATCGACATTGAATTTGCCGATGAAGTCACCCTTTCAAAGGCATTAGAAGGAAGGAAACCAATTAATGTTTGAAGAAATAAAAAATAAAAGGTTACAGTTAGGTAAATCCATTGAGGAATTATCAGAAATTACCAAAATAAAGAAAAGTTATCTCATTGCAATAGAGGAAGGTAAATTTGATGAACTTCCCATAGAAATTTACACCCGTTCATATATAAAAATTTATTCGGAACTACTAGGTATTGACTCTCAGCAAATACTAAGGGAATATGAAAATTATTTAAAATCAAAAAAATCTAAGCCTGATATTATAGAATTGCCTAAAATTGAAAAAAAAGAACAAAAGCCTGTTTTACCAAAAAACAAACAAAAATGGATAAATGCTTTATTAATTGCAGTTTTAGCAATAATTCTAATAATGTTAATCTCAAAAACAGAAAATAAAGATAATATCCCTCCTCCTCCACCGCCTGTTAATATTGAAACTAAAAAAGATGAAACCATAAAACCTTTAGAAAACTTACAACAACAAGAAGAAACAAAGACATCTGAAAAAATAGAAGAACAAAATCTTATAATTGAAGCTACTGATAAAGTTTGGATGAGAATTACAATAGATGAAAAAGAAAAAAGGGAGTTTTTATTAAATCCAGGGCAAAAGATTAATCTGAAGGCTTCTAAATTTTTCCACCTTCATATTGGGAATGCAGCGGGTGTACAAATTTTCTTTAATGGCAAAGACCTCGGTATTCTTGGCGAAAAAGGGCAAGTTGTATATCTAAGACTTCCTGAGGATAACAATTGAACTCAACAGAAATATTAGATTTTATAAAGCTTTCAGGAAGGCCTTTAAGTTTTAAAGAAATATCTGATGCTCTTTCTTTAAAATCCTCAGAAAGAAAAAAATTAAAAAAAATCTTAAAAAGTCTTGTTGAAGAAGGCAAAGTAATTCGTAACAGAAAGGGTCTCTATCTTACTGTTACAGAAGCAAAATTAATCACTGGATTTTTCGAAGCTCACAAGGAAGGTTATGGTTTTTTAATACCAGATTCTCCCAAAGAAACAGATATTTTTATTCCACCTCATGCTACCATGGGAGCAATGCATGGTGACAGAGTGGTTGCAAGGTTAGAACAAAGAAGAAAAAGGGAAGGTAGAATAATAAGAATTCTTGAACGCGCCATAAAGAAGGTAGTAGGAATCATAGAAAAATCTGGTCCAATTTTATATATTCAGCCGAGAAAAAGGACAATTTCTCAACAAATATTAGTATCTCCAGATAGTCCTAAACCAAAACCAGGAGATCTTGTGCTTGCAGAAATTGTCACTTATAAAACAGGTAATGCACCTTTAGTAGCAAAAATATTGAAAATCTTTGACAAACCAAAATCTCCAAAAGAAGATATAGAAATCCTTATCTATGAATATGATTTATCTAAAAAATTTCCTCAGTTAGTGATAACCTCTGCAAAAGAGATTTCAAAAAAAGGATTTTCTAATAGAACTATTAAAAATAGAGTTGACCTTAGAGACCTTCCAACAGTAACAATTGACGGAGAGTCTGCAAAAGACTTTGATGATGCAGTATCGATCATGAAAACAAAAAAGGGTTTTAGGCTATGGGTTCATATAGCTGATGTAAGCCATTATGTAAAATGGGATTCACCGCTTGATATTGAAGCAAGACAGAGGGGAACAAGTGTTTATTTTCCAGATAGAGTTATTCCAATGCTTCCACCAGAATTGAGTGAAAACATATGTAGTCTTCTTCCAAAAACATCAAGACTTACATTCACAGTAGAAATGCATTTTGACAGATCTGGGGAAAGAAAAGAAGCCACCTTTTATCCAAGCATAATTAAGACGATGGAAAGGATGACTTACACATCAGTAAAAAAGATTTTAATCGACAGAGATAAAGAAGAAATTAAAAGATACAAACCTTTGATTTCACACTTTGAGAATATGGCTGAATTATGCGAGATATTGAAAAATAAAAGGAAACAAAGAGGGGGTCTTGATTTTGACCTCCCTGAACCTGAAGTGCTTTTAGATATAAAAGGAGATCCTCAAGCTATTGTCAAAGCTGAAAGAAACATTGCTCATTTTATAATCGAAGAATTTATGATAGCAGCCAATGAAGCTGTAGCAGAATTTTTATATTACCATAAAATTCCTTCTTTATATAGAGTACATGAAGAACCCGAGGCAAACAAAATTCAGTATCTGACAAAAATAATAAAAAATTTAGGATTATTAAAGGAAGATTTAAAGCCAAAGCAATTTCCTGAGTTTATTGAATTGATAAAGGGGACTCCTTATGAAGAGATTGTTAACTATTTGATTTTAAGAAGCCTTAAGCAGGCAAGATACAGTCCTGAAAATGTTGGACATTTTGGGCTTGCCTCTCAATGTTATACTCATTTTACCTCTCCTATCAGACGATATCCAGACCTTATTGTTCATAGAATTCTTAAAGAATTTTTACAAAAAGGTAAGCTCGGAAAAGAAAGAATAAAAGAGTTAGAGAATATTTTACCAGACATAGCCATTCACAGCTCAAGAATGGAACGAAGAGCTGACAGTATTGAAAGAGACTCCATACAAATAATGAGAGTTTGGTTTATGAAAGACAAATTAGGTGAAGATTTTGATGGAAGGGTTACAATGGTTACTCCTGAAGGATTAAGAGTTAGACTCGATGATTTTTATATTGAGGGATTTCTTCATTTATCTCATATGATTGATGATTTTTATCAATTCGATGAAAAGAGATACTGTCTTGTTGGACTCAGAAAAAAGAGAAAATTTACCATTGGCACACCACTTAAAGTTAGAGTTTCGAAAGTCAGTATTGAGGAGAGGGAAATTCTTTTTGACCTTCTATGAATAAAACTTCATAGGTAGCGTAGACTCCTTCATGATTACTAAACATTTCTTTGTAAATATTACAAAATTTTGTATAGGATTCCTTACCAGAAAATTTTTTGTTTTTGGTAAAATTTGTTCCTGTAAGTTTATGAAATAAAAGAAAATCTTTGACAGATGGGAAAATTTCTCTGTATGTTTCAATTGAAAAATTCCATCTAATACAATTGATTGAACTTAATAGGTCAATATAAAATTGAGCAGGTTTAAGTGGAAAAAAAGAGCCGAAATTAGATATTTCAGAAACCTTTTTAAGTTCAATAAGAGAACCTGAAAGAAAAATTGAGAAATAAAATCTGCCATTTACTTCCATAATATTAAATAAATCATAAAAAACCTTCTCTGGTTCTTCAATCCAGTGCAAAGAGGAAGAACTGACTATAAGATTAGCAATACCTTTTTTTAAAGGTAGTTGTTCAGCCTTTGCATTAATGAAAAAAGATTTTTCATTGAATTTATTTTTAAGTTTCTTTAAAAATTCATAGGATAAATCAATATTGATATATTGATTGTAGGAGATTTTTTTTATAAGTAAGTCAGTTATAAAGCCTTTACCACTTCCTATCTCTAAAACCGTAGGATAAAAATCATCTTTTACTAATTCAGCAAGCCTAATTGCTACTTTTTTTTGGATATTACCTGCCTTTTCATAGGTATTAACTGCTTTATCAAAATAAAACCCTATTCCTTTCATTTATTTAAGTTTAACAGAAAGCATTAAGAAGAGAAAATCCGTTGTTTTAAGTTATAATATCAAAATGCAATTTGAACCTAAATGGATAGCCTGGGAAGTCACTAGAAGGTGCAATCTTCACTGCATTCATTGTAGATCCTCTTCTGAAGAAGTTGTAAATGAACATCCTGATCCTCCTACTGAGGAATGCCTAAGAATAATAGATGATATAACCTCCTTTGCAAAACCTGTTATGGTTCTTACTGGAGGTGAACCTCTATTAAGGAAAGATTTTTTTGAAATTGCAAAATATGGCAATCAAAAAGGTTTAAGGGTATGTCTTGCCACAAATGGGACTTTAGTTAATGATGAAATATGTAAAAAATTAAAACAAGTTGATATTAAAATGGTTTCTTTAAGTCTTGATGGACCCAATGAAGATATCCACGATGATTTTCGTAAACAAAAGGGTGCCTTCAAGGCAACCGTTAATGCAGCTAAACTTTTTAAAAAATATGATATACCTTTTTTGATTAACTCTTCTTTTACCAAACGCAATCAAGAAAAAATTCCAGAAGTTTATAACCTTGCAAAAGAGCTTGGTGCTACAGCATGGTATATGTTTATGATTGTTCCAACTGGGAGAGCTGAAGAATTGTTAAATGAACTCATTGATGATAAGGATTATGAAAAAATCCTTAACTGGCATTATGATATGGAAAAAAATGAAAAGGATATCCTTGTAAGACCTACCTGTGCACCTCAGTATTATAGAATCATTTTGGAAAGATCAAAAAAGGAAGGGGAAAAATTTGAAAGAAGAACACTAAAATTTTCCACAGGAGGGGCAAAGGGATGTATTGCAGGACAGTTAATCTGTCTTATAAATGTCGATGGCGATGTAATGCCATGTAGTTATTTTCCCCTTTCAGCAGGAAATATTAAAAAACAGTCATTTAAAGATATATGGGAAAACTCTGAACTTCTTAGAAACTTAAGAGATTTCTCCTCTTATAAAGGTCGTTGCGGTGTATGTGAATATGTTAATGTATGTGGAGGTTGCCGTGCCAGAGCCTATTGTTTAAAAGATGATTATTTGGAAGAAGATCCCTATTGTAAATACATTCCAAGGAGGCAAATTGAGGGACACATTTCTTAAAGCCTGTAGAGGTATTAAAACAGAGCATACTCCTGTATGGTTTATGCGACAGGCAGGAAGATATATGCCTGATTATCAAAAGATAAGACAAAAATATGATTTTCTTACAATGTGTAAAACTCCAGAAATTTCTACAGAAATTACAATGCAACCTGTAAGAATTCTAAATGTCGATGCAGCTATTCTTTTTTCCGATATTCTTATTCCCCTTGAAGCAATGGGATTAAAAATAGATTTCATAGACAATCTCGGTCCAAAAGTTACACCTTCTGTAAAGACAGGTGATCATTTAAGATATTTGAAAAACCTTGAATTAGAAAAAATTGAATTCGTTTTTGAAACTATAAAAATTTTAATAAGAGAACTTGATGTTCCTTTAATTGGTTTCTCTGCTTCTCCATTTACTCTAGCAACCTATGTTATTGAGGGAGGTTCTTCAAAAGATTTTGTAGATACAAAAAAATTCATGTTTTCCGATCCTGAAAGTTTCAAAAATCTTATGGAGTTTCTTACAGAGGCAACTATCATCTATCTTAATGAACAAATTAAAGCAGGTGTTCATGCTATACAAATATTTGATACTTGGGCTGGAATTCTTTCACCTTTAGATTACGAAATTTTCTGTAAACCCTATGTAAAAAAAATTATTGAAAATCTGAGAGGAAATATTCCTATCATTTATTTTTGCCCCAATTTAGCAGGACTTTTAAAACATATAAATGAGCTAATGGCTGATGTAATAAGTCTTGACTGGAGAATTAATTTAAGAGAGGCAATAAAATTAATGAATGATAAGGTATTGCAAGGAAATCTTGATCCTCTAACACTTTTAGGAAATGAAGAGGAGTTATTTAAAAGGGCTGAATTAATACTCAAGGATGGAAGATTTGCAAAAGCTCATATTTTTAATTTAGGGCATGGAGTAAATATCAATACCTCTGTTGAAAGATTGAAAAAACTTGTTGATTTTATTCATGAATTCAAGTTTAATGGGGAGGATTAAAATGCTTAAAATAGGCGTTTTAGCCTCAGGAAGAGGTTCTAATTTTCAAGCAATAATTGATGAAATTGAAGCAGGGAAAATTCCAGCAAAAATAGAAATTCTAATTGTCGATAATCCAAATGCCTATGCCATCGAAAGAGCTAAAAAGCACGGAATTCCACATCTTTATATTAATCCTAAAGATTTTCCATCAAAGGAAGCCTTCTACGAAAAGATAAAAGATGAATTAATTTCTAAGGGAGTAGAACTTGTTGTTTTAGCAGGCTTTATGAGAATTGTCAAAAAACCTCTTCTTGATGCTTTTCCAAACAGAATTATGAATATTCATCCTGCTTTACTTCCTTCATTCCCAGGGTTACATGGACAAAAACAGGCAGTTGATTACGGAGTAAGAATAAGTGGTTGCACTGTTCATTTTGTCGATGAAGGAGTAGATTCAGGTCCTATAATTATTCAGGCTGCTGTGCCAGTTCATCCAGATGATACAGAGGATACTCTATCTGAAAGGATTCTTAAACTGGAACATAAAATATTTCCCGAAGCAATAAGACTTTTTGCCGAAGGCAGACTCATAGTAGAAGGGAGAAAGGTAAAAATTTTGAATTACAATTTACCTGAGATATCCTTTACAAATCCAGAGATAAGATAATGAAAAGTGATATCCGTCATGTAAAAAAACAAACAGTTAGACCTACACCTGCTTTAGTTAGAAAGGCTATTTTTGACATCTTACAAGATGTTGAAGGCAAACTTTTTGTAGACCTTTATGCTGGTAAAGGGGGTGTTGGTTTTGAGGCTTTGAAAAGAGGAGCTAAGGAAGTTATTTTTGTAGAAAGAGACCCTGTACTTTGTATTTTTATAAAAAACTCTCTTCAGAAAAATAAGCTCTTTGAAAGAGCAAGGATTTATAATTTTGATACAGTAAAATTTCTTCAAGAAACTTCAATACAATACGATGTAATTTTTGCAGATCCTCCCTATGAATCTGGAGAATTAGATAGAATTTTCAAAATATTAGATAAAAAAAATATTTTGAAAGAAGAGGGAGTATTAATTTTACAACATCATAAAAAGGAGTCATTAAAAGAAAACTTAAAGGATTTAAAAATTTATAAATGTTATCGTTATGGAGATACGCTTTTAACTGTTTACAGGAGGAAAGAGTGAAAAAAATTGGTGTATATCCGGGAACCTTTGATCCAATAACCAATGGGCATCTCGATGTAATTAAAAGAGCACTTAAAATTTTTGATGAACTTATTGTTGCAGTTGCCATATCCAGCTATAAAAAATCACCTATATTTTCTATAGAAGAAAGAATTGCTTTCATTGAGGAATCTACAAAGGGACTTGATAACTTAAAAATAGAAGCCTTTGACGGTTTATTGGTAAAGTTTGTAAAACAAAAAAACGCAGTTGCGATTATAAGGGGATTACGAGCAGTTTCAGATTATGAATTTGAACTTCAACTTGCCCATGCAAACAGAAGACTTTTCAGAGATATTGAAACAGTATTCCTTATGCCCTCTGAAGAATACTCTTTTCTTTCATCAAGTCTTGTTAAAGAGATTGCATACTTTGGAGGTTCTGTAAGAAGTCTTGTTCCTCCAATTGTTGAAAAAGCTCTAAAGCAAAAGTTTCAGAAATAATCCTTAACAGAAATTTTCTTACACTTTCTATTCCACCATCAAGATAAATGGCTCCTATCAATGCTTCCATCGCATCAGCAAGAATAGAGTCTTTATTTTCGCCACCACTCAATTTTTCTCCTTTTCCAAGAAAAAGAAATTTTCCTATAAAAAGTTTTCTTGCTACTTTGGAGAGTGATTTTTTACAAACAAGATAAGCCCTTATCTGGGACATTTCTGCTTCATTTAGACGGGGTGAATGATTATAAAGAAAGTCTGAAATGACAAATCCTAATACAATATCTCCAAGAAATTCAAGTCTTTCATTGGAGGGAACATAATTTTCATTAGCATAGGAGCTATGTGTTAATGCCTGAATAATAAGATAGGGATTTTTAAATTTATATCCTATAAGGCTTTCAAATTCCTGTAAATTTTCTAAAGACCAAAGATGCATTCGTTCCACCAAAGCCAAATGAATTTGTGATTGCACATCTTACTTGTTTTTTTCTTGCATTATAGGGAACATAATCTAAATCACATTCTGGATCAGGATTATCAAGATTTATTGTTGGGGGTACAATATCTTCATAAATACTTAAAATTGTAAATATCGCTTCAACACCTCCAGCAGCACCAAGAAGATGTCCGGTCATAGATTTGGTTGAACTTACACAAAGTTTATAGGCATGTTCTCCAAAAATTGTTTTAATTGCCTGTGTTTCAAGTTCATCACCCTGTTTTGTAGATGTGCCATGGGCATTTATATAATCTATTTCCTCTGGTAATAATCCAGCATCATTAAGAGCCATTTTCATACATCTTGCACCACCTTCTCCCTCTGGTGCAGGTGCTGTTATGTGATAAGCATCTGAAGTCATACCATATCCTACAAGTTCTGCATAAATTTTTGCTCCCCTTTTAACTGCATGTTCGAGCTCTTCTAAAATAATAATTCCAGCTCCCTCACCCATTACAAAACCGTCTCTATCAATATCAAAGGGTCTGCTTGCTCTTTCGGGTTCATCGTTTCTTGTTGACAAAGCTCTCATAATAGAAAAGCCTGCAACTGCCATTGGTGTAATAACAGCCTCTGCTCCTCCTGCAATCATTACATCAGCATCGCCATATTGAATCATTCTGAAGGCTTCTCCTATGGAATGATTTCCAGTAGCACATGCAGTAGTTACAGCAAGATTAGGACCCTTAATATTATATTTTATAGATATCTGTCCAGCAGCAAGATTTACAATAACCATAGGTATAAAAAAGGGACTTACCCTTTTCCAACCCTTTTCAAGTAAGACCTGATGATAATACTCAATTGCTGGAAGTCCACCCATTCCTGAACCAATGACTATTCCAATTCTTTCGGAATTCTCAGAAGTTATCTTTAAATTAGAATCTTCAAGAGCCATTTGAGTAGCTGCAATTGCAAAATGGATAAATCTATCCATTTTTTTAACTTCCTTAGGCTCTATATATTTTGTTGGATCGAAATCTTTTACCTGAGCAGCGATTCTTACTGGATAATCTTTTGCATCAAAATGGGTAATATAGCCAACTCCAGATTTCCCCTCAAGGATTGCTTTCCATGATGATTGAACATCTAACCCGACTGGGGAAACCATCCCCAGCCCGGTAACTACAACTCTTCTTTTAGACATGAATTGTTATGCCTGACCTGTTTTGTTTTTTATGTATTCTATTGCATCTTTTACTTTCCCTATTTTTTCAGCATCTTCATCAGGGATTTCAATACCAAAGGCTTCTTCAAAAGCCATGACAAGTTCAACAGTATCAAGGGAATCTGCACCAAGGTCCTCAACAAATGATGCCTCTGGAGTAACCTGAGATACATCTACTCCTAATTGTTTAGCAATAATTTCTCTTACTTTCTCTTCTACCATTCCATACCTCCTGTTTTTCGTTGAGATTATTTAAAACCTACATATACATTCCGCCATTTACATGGATAACCTGACCGGTTATATATCCTGATTCCGGCAAGGCTAAAAATATTATAGCATTGGCTACATCCATT